>Ga0210246_100085_pt1 | contig 70444 bp, 30 predicted proteins | sample ChrtobMetaP3_8mM_FD_155469 | JGI IMG/M metagenome (GOLD analysis project Ga0210246, IMG submission 155469) | Chrysochromulina tobin associated microbial communities from unialgal haptophyte culture, Seattle, Washington, United States - P3_8mM | ecosystem: Host-associated > Algae > Haptophytes >...
CGATGATGGTGTCGGATAGCGTGCTATCGTCGTCAGGTGTGGACATGACGGCGACGAGGGAGCTTGCGGAGGAACGGACTAACCACCGATGCCACGTCGATGCGCGTGCGGTCGGAGCGCACGGCGTTGGACTGAAGAGGTCGAGTGCCTGCTTGAATCCACAAAACCCTACCGGTCCCTACCGTGCGTTACTGAAACGACATCGGGCCGTGCGATACTCTACACACACTAGTGCCGCGTTCGGACGAGTGTAACGGAGGCGCCGTTTGTCGTCTAAATGCGGACGATCCCAAATTGAAACGCGATTTTGGGTGGTGACAAACCCAAAGGCCGAGTCGCCAGTGCCGTAGAACGATGGCGCAGCGCCACCAGCAGATATTGGCTGAGATGGCCAAGGACCCGGAAACCTGCCAAGAGTGCGGAGGATGGCTCGGTCGCAAAGCAGGCACGAAGCCTTTCTGCACCTCTCCGACTTGCCCGGGTCGCTTTTGCTCAAAGGATCCAACCCCTCCGCCGCCGCCGTCCGTCGAATCGCCGCTGCTCAAGCGCACGGAAATGCGGGCGACGTTCTCGGATATATCGCGGGCGACGCCCGCTCTCAAGCCGACACCGACGCCCGCTGTCCAGCCGACACCAACGCCCGCTGCCAAACCGGCACCGACGCCGATGCCCGCTGCCAAACCGGCACCAAGTAGCTCTGCGGCTCCAGCGCGGAGCTACCCTGCGACGCAGCCCGACAAGCAGCGCAACGATATCGAGGCAGCTCGAATCAAGTCGGGCGCGGCACCGAGTAGCTCCGCGGTTGAGCTTCGCAGCCGAGCTCAGCAGCGCAGCTACACCGAGTCAGTTATCTATGGAACTACGCCGAGCTCCGCCAGTCAGTCGCGGCCGGCTCTGATCGTCACGTCGCCGACGCCGAGCCCCGAGCCCCGGCGCCGGCGCGGTGCGCCGCAAGGGCCGACCCCCGAGTGCATTCAGTGGACCGCAGAGCTCTTGACCACTGCTCAGGATTACTCGATGCGCTTCTTTGCGGGCTTTGTGAGCACGCTGACTGTGCTGAGTATCATTGCGCTTCTAATGCTGCCAGTGATACCGCAGCCGGGCACCGTCGATCACTTCGAGCTGTGTTTCGACCTTGGGTCGCCAGCGATTCGCTTTGACCGAAGTCTCGTGCATGCGGGACCTTGCTTTGGACTCGACTTGGAGTTTGCGGTCAACGCCCATTCGGCGAAGGTGCATGCGCCGCCGCCACCGCCACCAATCCATTCGCCGCCGCCTGTCAAGGCGAAGGGATAGTCCTTCGCTCCACCTGGACTGTCGTGGCTCGGCACGCGCGCCGTCGCCACCCTCCGCTGCAGTGCAGCCGACTTCAGCAGCGTGGCGCTCGAGGCGCGTCGCGGGTCGGGAGAAGGCGAGCCTTGGCCCGCCAGGGCGTGGTGGCGTCACTGGTTTGCGCGGGCTTCAGGGCTTGAGCGCGCCGGGCTGCCACGGGGCTTCAGCGCGCCGGGCTGCCGCGGGGGGCATCCACAATTCCATGTGTTCATTTGTTCTCTGTGTAGAAAAGTGGTGAGAGACAAATTGGAGGGCTGTAGGAAAAGCGCCGGCGCGCCACTGCGGGAAGCCAGCAAACAAGCCAATTCTGATCGTGGGCGCTTCGGAATGCTCCGACCGAACGGTATCCGAGAGGATCCGATAGGACGCTCGCATTTCGGCGCGTCGAAAGTCCCGGCGCGCGTGAGCGAGACGAGAGCGAAGACCGTGAGTCGGCGAAGGTCGCCCTGTGCAGGGAATGATGGAGAGCGAAACACCGTACACGCCGATGCCGGAGCACCTGCCACTACCGCTCGAGCGTCGTGACACGGGGCCCGGGTCTCCGACGTCGCTGCTCGGTCATAAACACGGCATGGCGGGAGGCGAGGGCACGATCATGCTTGCGTGCTTCTCCGTCTTCCTCACAGGCGGCGTGGTTTATGGAATGTCAGCCATGTATCCGGTGCTCTACGCGGAGGGAGTGCTCGCCAACGTGTGCACCACTTCCCAGCAGGCGGAGTGCGCCGCCGAGCGGCTGCACGTCAAGTGCTGCGATGCTCAGATGCTGCAGTACACGCTGCTGACCTCGGCAGCACTGCTGCCTTCTGACGCGTTCGTCGCGCTCTACGGCGAGCTCGTCGATCGAGTCGGCCCGCGTAGTGTCTACTGCACCGGCCAGCTCATGTTTGGAGTCGGCGCGGTACTCCTCGCGGTCAACTCATGCTGGCTCGACGAGGCGTGGCTTTGGTATGCGAGTTTCTTTGCTCTTGGCGCCGCAGGCCCGGGCGTCTTCTTCTCAATCCTCTTCCTGAGTGAGAAGCACCCGAACCTCGGTCCGACCATCACGACACTATCGGCTGCCATGAATGATGGATCTGCCGTGTGTTTCTTCGTCGTGCAGCTGGTGAGACGCGCATGCCGCCGCCGCCGCCGCCGCCGCCGCCGCCGCCGCCGCCGCCGCCGCCGCCGCCGCCGCCGCCGCCGCCGCCGCCGACGCTGCCGACGCCGACGCCGACGCCGCCGCTGCCGCCGCTGCCGTCGCTGCTGCCCGCGCCGCTGCTATGCGAGAGTCACCCTTCCACTCTGTGTTGACCCCTCGCCGCACTCGGCCCCGTGCATTCACATTCACATTCACAGGTCTACTTCAACTTGGGCTGGCCGCTCAGCACCATCGCGCTGGCCTGGCTGGCCACCGCTCTCGTCGCGGCGGCAGCTACGTACATGCAGTTGCCCTCGTGGCGATGGCTGCAGGACGAGCGTGTGCGCGTGGAGCGCCAGCAGCAGCAGCGTGGATCGAGCTTGCTCGCCGAGGCCGAGTACAGCTCACTTTACAGCGCACTGCCGTCCTTGCCTGCGTGTGGGCTGACCGGGGCGAAGCAGGCGCCGCCGCCAAAGCCGCTGTCAAGGAGCCCGATTGCCGCGGATGGCTGGGCAGCGCGAGAAGCGCCTGTTGCAGACGTCGTAGCACGGACTGGCGTCGCCGCTGGTGCCAGTGCCGCCAGGCCAGCGACCTTGTTGGGAGCTGAGGGCGATGAGGTCGAGCGCCGTCCCGAGCACAGCCCACCGCCGACGCCTGGCAGCCTTTCGATTCTGAAGGCGCTGCACCACCGCGTGTGCGTCGACAGCGCGGCGGCCGACGAAGAGACGCCCGAGGAGTTGCACACGCAGGCGTTGGTGACGGCGCTGCAAGTGCTGCGCACGGGGAGCCATGACGAACGGCGGCTGGCAGCCGAGGCGGAGGCGGCCGCAGCGCTGGTCCCGATGGCAGTCGAGACGTCGCCACTGGCGGAGGCGGCCGCAGCGTTGGTCCCGATGGCAGTCGAGACGTCGCCAGCCTTTTCACACGAGTGGCAGATGGTCCTTTCGCTGAATCCCGTGAGCCCGAGTAGAAGGGCTTCTCGCGAGGATCCTCTGAGCCGACCAACGAACCGCTCCATGCATCGGCGGCTCCTGCGCTCGCAGATGCTGCGCACGGACACACTGTTGCTGATGATGACGATGGCCTTCGCCAACCTAAAGGCAACGTACTACATCGTGTCATTCTCGGAGGATGCACGCGTTCTATTCCCGCCCGAGGTGGCCGAGCGGCTCGACGTGATCTTCAACGTTGGGTTCCCGATGGGATCCCTCATCTCGTCGCCGCTCACCTCGCTGCTGCTGCGTCGCTTCCGCAAGCGGCCTGACGTATACATGATGGTCGCTGTCGTCGGCGTGAATGTCGTCGGTCTGCTCACGCTCAGCAGCTACCCACTGCCACAGACGGTCGCCGTGATGCTCTTCGGTCCGTCACGCACTCTCCTCTGGAGCTGCTACTTCCACTTCCTCGCGCAGCCGAATCGCTTCGCGCGTGCGACCAAGGGCCGGATGCTTGGTTATTCCAACCTCATCATCGCAGTCATGAGCGACCTGCCGCCGTATTTGCTCAACTGGTGCGTCACGCGCTTCAACGGCCTCACGCTCGCCACAGTGCACCTGCTGCTGCAGGTGGCGCTGCTCGGCTGCCTGGCTTTCCCGGTTTACCTGCACGCATGCCACCACGAGGAGGTAGCAGCCAAGGCCAGCAGCACGGCCACAAGCTCGCGACGTGAACCTGTGAGGCAGTCCTCGTCATTTGTACGGCCATGACGCATACGTACGCTGTACGGGCACAGTGCCCTCTGGGCTACAGTAGATCAGTAGTCAACAAATTTGACCACGCTCTGAGTCCTCTCGCCCCGGGCAGAGTAGCACGATTATACGGCTCGCAGCGCGGGACCGGTGCACGCGTGAGCAGACATATTCGCATGAGGGAGACAACACAAACTTTTACGTTATTTTCTATTTCGGTGCCGTGCAGGTCGCGTCGTGACTCGTCTCGCGGGACCACGCGGAACACGCAAAAGCGCGCACCCCCTGGCACAACACCGGTCGCAATCAGGCCCCGCTCTGCTCTTTCAACAGCTGCGCTTGCTTCCTGAGCTCCTCAGTGTCGAGCACGTGGATGGACTCCCACGTGTCTCCTTCGGCGCCATATCCCCGCCAGCGCACGCGCCACTGCGAGTTGCCCTTGAAGACACGGTACGCGAGCAGCGCAGCAATGGCAGTCGCACTTCCGTCTGCTGCCGGGTCTGCGGCCGCCTCCGCGGCCGCCTGGCCCTCGGCCTCGGGGGCTAGCCCGAGTGCGATGCCCGAGTCCCGGCTCAGCTGCGCATCGAGGAGCCTCTTCTCAGCCTCAAGCCGCGCCTCAAAGCGTGCCTTCTCAGCGAGCAAGTCGGGTCCTAGGATGCGCAGGTCGTAAGGGGCGTCCGTGCCCTCCTCGCGATCTCGCCGGATCTGCTCGACGAGCGCCTTCACCTTGGCCTCATGCGCGTCGAATTCGGCCTGAGCAAGGGCGGCCTCCTCCGCCTTCAATGCCTTGGAGGCCGCGCGACCTCCCTCGACCTGCTTACGCAGCTTGGCGACCATTTCGCCTGCCTCGGCCGCCAAGCTGCGGCCCGCGTCGGTCGCGTCGGTCGCGCCGCTCGGTCCACGCTGCATGGACTCCAGCTTGAGGGCGGCAGCAGCCTCTTCGGCTTCCTCCTTGACGAGTTCCTCGCGCACCTCGGCCCACATCGAACGCTGGCCAGATTGGCCAAAGAGGAAGCCCGGAGAGAGCTCGATTACCTGGAAGGTGCCCGAGGTGATGGCGACCGGAAGCGCGTTCGGCAGCCACTCGACGCTCTTGTAGAAGAACTTGAATCGGTCGGGCGGCAGAGCGCCCTCAGTCACTGCGCGGAGCGCCGCGTCGACGCCGCCAGTGTACACCCCTTGGCCCACCTCGACAGCGCCCGGCAACTCGAACTCGCCGTGCACCATAGTGATCGTGTCGCGGCCTGCGTCGCCCCCGAGGAATACGGCGTTTGCCGCAAAGGGCGCCATCTTGGCGTCGGGCGCGAGGTCCTCCACCGTCCAGGGCGTCTCGTGGTTGAGGAGCACGCCTTTCGTGCCGTCTGGACCGTGCTCGAGGATGAGCACAAGGCTCTCCAGAAAGTAGTGGTCGAACGAGCCCGGATGGGCGAGTATCACCGAACCCGGCCCGAGCGACTCGGCGGGCCGCGGGAGCGCCCAGAGCTTGCGCGAGGCGGTCGCCGTCCCCAGCCTGTTCATCCAATCCTCCGAGAAGAGGCCTGCCACCGGCGCCGTGCACCGCCGTGCCGCACGAGATGCGCCGTTAGCCTCACGACTGAATAACTCGTGCCCTTGAATGAAGGCGAATGCCGCAAGCGCCAAGAATGTCATCACGGGCAGCTCTCCTTCCGCCCAAATAGGGACGACCACATCGGCGGCCGCCAACCCAAGGGGGCGACCGTCAAGGTGGGACACGTGGCGCGAAACCGAGCACGAACTGAGCGGCACGCGCCACGACCCAAAGTTCAGCGGCAGGTGGAGATCACTGATCTGCGACTGAGAAACGTACCTGTCATGTGTGTTCGGCTGGTCCGCAGGCTGGTGGGTTTGGATGGTTGTGAGGTTCGTCTATGTGTGATCCGTGTGCCCGTGCGTGCGCCCGTGTGTCCCGTGTGTGTCCCGCATGTTTGTGCCCCGGCTCCCAACGGTTTCTTTGAACCGCCAGACAGGTGCGCATCAAAAGAAAAACCGTTTCATGAATTTCAGCACGTGATCGGATTTCCCAATTCTCGGGGCCCGACGACCGAAGCCTCCCCGCCGAATCCTTTTCTCCCCATCGAAATCCATCATGCCGACCACGCCCAGATCGCACGGCTCAACCCGATCGAGATACGCGTCACTGGTGGCCTCGCCGTCGTTCCGTAAGCGGCACCTGCACACACCCCCCGATGTTGGGACGGAGATGAGCGACTGGACGCCTGCGCGGAAGAAGCCTGCGATCATCTCGCCGCCCGACAGTGCCAGCTGCAGTAACAGCGGAATGGCCATCGACTTCTTCGAGTCGTCCCTGCGCCAAAGCAGTGCTGAAATGCTGGTCGACCTCTCTGCAACGCCCCCGCGTAGGCGTTCTCTGGGGCGCCGGAGCAGCGCTGAAATGAATGTCGACTTCCCTTCACCTGATCCAAAGGCAGCTAACGGCGTGTTCAGCACGATTTCGGCGGTCTTCTCGCCTCGAGCATCACCCCGGACGCACACCCCTGCGGTCCCTTTTGCCAACTCACCCACTGCGAAGGTGCGCTCACCCATCGCCAAGCGCTCGCCCATGGCCAAGCACTCGAGCACTCTGAGGCCGGCCATGGAGCCCCAGTCGCCAGCCCTCTCGACACCGGGCCTCAGTACCGCGTTCAACCGCGCATTTGCGTTGAACTGGAGGATGGAAATGGCAGCGGACGACCCGCCTGAGGAGGCGAAGCCGGCGGCGGCGGTGGTGGCGGCTGTGGATCCACCCCCGGTCGCTCTCGCGCCCGTGCCAGTGCCGGTGCCGGTGGGTCCCGCGGAGATGCGTCACGCGTGCAACCACTGGCTCGCGCTCGCTGGCGTAGACGAGGAGCGCCAGCTGCAGCAGTCCCTGTACGCCAACCTGTGCGCCGCGCCGCCGCCGCCGTCAGACGTGATCAGCCAGGTGGAGGTCGACCTCACGCGCACCGACTTGCGGCTGTACGAATGCGAGCACGACCCACCAGAGCAAGCCCCCGAGCGCCGGATGGCCCTGCGCCGCGTGCTGCTCGCGTTCGCGCGCCTCGACCCGTCCACTGGTTATGTGCAGGGAATGGGCGACATTGCGGCGCGTGCGCTGCTCTCGTCGGCAGCACTCGACGGCATGCACGCTCGCGCGAATGGCGGTGGCCTCATCACTGAGCGCGCCGAGGCAGCTGCCTTTTGGTGGCTGCGCCACGTGACCCAGTCGCTGCTCCCGGGCTTTTTTGCGCCTGGGATGGCTGCCGTGTGGGAAGAGGTTCGCCTGCTTCGGCGTGCCCTCATGCTACTTCAGCCGCACCTGTTGGCGCACCTAGACGAACTCGGGTGCGAACTAGCTTGCGTCGCGCCCTCTTGGTACCTGACGCTCTTCCAGCGCATTCTGCCACGCTCGGAGTGCGGGCCCGCCCTCACCAGCCTCGCGGGCCGCAAACTTGCCACCACCCACCTCGCGCTCGGCGTCCTGCTCTCGCGCGAGCACAAGCTCCTCGCCGCGCGCAGCTTCGAGGCTGTCACTCAGGCTCTCTGCAGCGCGAGCGGCGCCGAAGACGCGCAGCGACGTGTCGCGGCCGGCGCCCTGCGCGCGGCCCATGAGGCGGCGCTGGCCATTCCACTTGCGTTGCTGAAGGATCTTTCTGATTCAGTCTCAGATGCGTGACGTATAGGTCATATCACTATGTTGTCGACGACCGTGGGAAACGAGATGCGCACATCCGATTCAATCGAACGGAAGCGGTCGCCGTCCCGAGCTAGATGCGATGGCGCGACCGATGTGATGAGTGAGCAATGAGCAGGATGTGGATGAATGTGGGGTGTTTGAAGTGTGCGTACCGCCAGTTTCCACGAGGTCCTCTCCAGTATTTCCTACAAACCGCGGCGCGTTCAAAGCTTCAAACTTCAAATCCGCCCGGCGCGCGGCGGCGGCGCGTCCGCGGTCCGGTCCGCGCACTCGTTCCACTTAGAAGTTAGATCTTAGACTTAGTCCGCACGTGCGGAAAGTCATCTTGTCCGTCGATCCGCGTGGCGCTCCGTCCGCTCTCCGTCGTCGGCTTAGGGCTTTGAGCCCTCCGCCATTTGACGACCGCTTCCCGTCTTCTTTGATCTTTCTTATAATTATGAACGCAGATCGTATAGACGAGGATCGAGGTCGATCCGCGAGGGCCGAGCGTGCTACCGTGCTTGTGGCGTTATTCCGTGACCGCGTCACATCGCCCAGACCAACACCTTGTCACCATCGCCGTTGCCCCGCATGCGCATCGTGAACTCCGTTATGAGCGCCGCGAGAGAGCCCAGGCGCCGGCGGGCCCGATCCCATTCGAAACGGCCCCCCTCCCCCGCCCCCACCTGCCCCTCGACCGGGCCCGTTAGGCCCGTCGTCGCACAAGAAGAGCAGCTCACGCGCGACGGGCTCGCCATTACGCCGCTGCATAGCGGCTACCTCCCGCGCAAACGGCGCATCCGCTGGTAAGAGGAGCGTATACGCGTCGCCACTGGCGCCCGCGCGGCCGGCACGGCCGATGCGGTGCACATAGTCCTCAGCTTTATCTTGTGCAGGCGCGTCGAAGTTGACGACCGCGCGAACGTCCTTGACGTCTAGGCCGCGCGAAGCGACATCGGTGGCGATGAGCACGGGTGCGCTCCCCTGACGAAATTGCTGCAGCACCCAATCCCGCTCCTGCTGTGACTTGTCGCCGTGCAGCGCCTCTGCACCCAATCCCCTCCTGCGCAGCTCGGTGCGCACTGCCTCGCAACCTCGCTTCGAGGCACAGAAGATGATCACACGCGCAATCTGCTCGCCGTCGGCAATGCCGGCGCCCAGGACAGCGCCGCCCGGCGGCAAGGAAGGCGGCGGCGGCAAGGACGGCGGCGGCGGCAAGGACGGCGGCGGCGGCAACGACGGCGGCGGCGGCAATGTTTTCGCTATCCCAGTTTTCCAGCTTTCGAAGGACGGCGGCGGCGGCAACGATGGAGGTGGCGGCAACGACGGCGGTGGCGGCAACGTCGGCGGTGGTGGCAACGACGGCGGTGGCGGCCATGATCCTAGCTCGGCGAGGATGTTGACGAGCGCATGGTGCTTCTCCGACTCCGAGTAGCAGATCTGAAAGCGCTGAGTGACGCGCGCGTTGGCAGAGAGCCGATCTGCGTGATCCACCGTGACCATGAGCGGCTCACGAAGCCACTCGCGCGCGAGCCGCTCGACCTCGCGGGGCCATGTGGCCGAGCACATGAGCGTCTGCCGGTCGGGCCGTGACTGCTGCATCACCTGCCGAAGCTGCGGCTCGAAGCCGAGGTCAAGCATTCGGTCGGCCTCGTCGAGCACCAGGTACGTGACGCGGCGCAGGTTGGTCAGGCCGCCGTCCAGAAAGTCGAGAAGCCGGCCGGGCGTGGCGACCACGAGCTCGACACCCGTCTGCAGGTCGCGCTGTTGCGGCCCCTTGGGAACCCCACCGTAAATAGCGCTGCTCGTCACGCCCGACGAGGCGCCGAATCGGTCGCACTCGGACTTGATCTGCACCGCGAGCTCGCGCGTCGGCGCGAGCACGAGCGCGATCGGCCCGTCGCCCGGCTGCAGGTAGTCCTGCGCCACAATGTGCACCAGTGCGGGCAGCACAAAGCTGAGCGTCTTTCCAGAGCCTGTGTTGGCTAGCCCGATGAGGTCACTGCCGCTGAGCGCAATCGGCCATGCCTGCATCTGGATCGAAGTTGGGGCCGTGAAGCCCGCCGCCTCGAGCTCTGCGGTGATGAATTCGGGGAAGGCTGCCTCCAGAAATGTGCGCACGGGCTTGGGCGCGCGGCTAGTAACCTCGATGTGGTGCTGGCGACGCCACCTCGCCACCTCGCGTTCATCCAGAGCCGCAACGGCGGGGTGTTCCATGTAGAAATCGCGCTCTACAGGCGGCAGCGTGAAGAGCGCCGTGCCACCATTAGCGGCCATGTGTTGTCGAGGAAGCGTGCAATCCCTGGGATCCTCGAGTGTGTTCGCCCCGCGGCGGCACAATCGGCGGAGCTTCGTGCTGTGAATGTGAATGAGTCACCGCACGTGGGCACACACAAAACCTATACCCGAACGCGTTCAAAGCCCCCCACGCTATTGCCCTGAGAGCCAGCCGTCAACCGTCGCCTTCTGCTTGTGAAGCGCATCCATCGTCTTACATGTGCCCTGTGACCTCCGGCGCACCGCTGCGAGCATCGTCTCGCCCACTGCGCCGTGCCCGCGTAGCCTGGCCTCGAGAGCCGCGAGCCGCGTCGCCAGGCTGATCAACGAGGTGCTATGTGCCGGGAGCAGCTGCATCAGCGTCTCGGCGTGCTCGGCGAGCGCACGAACGGCGAGGGCGATGAGCGCAGGGGCGGCGCGTTCTTCCCCAGCGAGGGCCTCGAGCGCTTGGCAGCGCAAGGCGCGCGTCTGCACCGCTATCCAGTGTGTGGCTGCGACCTCCCTCTGGAGTATTCCGAGGGCGCCTTCAGCTGCGCTTCGCGCGTCCTCCCAACTGTCGTACTGCTTCGGCTTGAACCCGACGATCTTGCCACGCAGTTTCTGGACGCTGAAGACGCTTGCGTGCGCACGGCGCGCGAGGTTCATGTCACCGTCAAGGTCGTCCAAGAGCTGGTCGACTGGATCGAGCTCCTTGAGGGCACATGCGCTCGCGGGCTGGGCGCATCGCGAGCAGCCGCATTCAAACCCAAAGAGCGTCGCGAGGAAAGCACGCCGCTCGCTTCGCGGGAGGGTCGCGAGCTCGTCCTGATAACAGATGGTGAGCTGAGCTCCTGCGGGCACCTCATCGAGGGTGTACACGCGCGCCCGGCCGCTCGCCGCCTCGACTGGCGTCAACGTGCAGTTCGGCCAGCACGAGTGGTTCAACATTGAGACTCTCTCGTAGATGAGTCCGATCGGATCCTCGATTCCTTCGATGCGCGTCTGGAAAGCATTGTTGATGACGGCAGCGTGCGCGGCCATGGCGTCGGCTTCGCTCACCCCCTTCATCTCACGCAGCCACATTGCCGCCGCCTTGGCGTCGTCGCCGCCGTCACGGGGCGCCCCCGGCGCAGGACGCAGACCCGTCGCGCGATTGAGCAGCTTCCGAGCAAGGACCAGTGCAGCCATCGTGCCTGCGACGTCGTCGTCCTCGCTGTGCACTATGTGAGGCCGTTCCGTGAGAACGACGCTGCCGGCGGGGAGGGCGACACGCGCGTACAGGCCGCGCTCGCCGTCGACCTCCCGTTGCTCGACGAGTGGAGACAACGCCGCAGTCTCAAGCTCAGCCACCGTGCCGCCCAATGACGGATTGTAGCAATGGTGGGCCGCACGATGTACGAGAATGGCCATTTCGACCGCACTGCTGCATGAGGAGGCACCATTGAGGACGACCTGCGCGCAGGAGCCGAGTTGCTTAAGGCGCGCATCCTTGGTGCCGGAGGCAACATCGGCGATGGCAGCATGCACCGCCCGCTCCGAGTCGTGCGATACGGGAAAGCGCAGCACGTCCTCGTCTGCTGCCCGGCCAACGTGTGCACAGCGAACACGCGACAAGAAGCGGCGGATCTCGAGTGGAGAGAGCGGCAGCGAATTGCCAACGCATTCCAGTGCAGCGAGGGCAGCACGGCGTAGGTCTTTCGACGCATCGACGGCGGCACCGCGGTCTTTGGCTTCATCGACAGACGTGGAGTCCTTGGGTTCATCGACGGTAGCGAAAAAGTCCTTGATGGATCTGCGAAAGACTATTGCCGCTGCGACTAGAGCGGCGGCCAGAGTAAGAGCGATGGCCTTCGACATTCACGTGGCTCCTTTGAGTGAGTTGTGAGTGAGTGAGTGAGTGAGTGAGTGAGTGAGTTCGAATGTCGGGCGTCTTGCTCGCGTCGGCTCCTCCCCTTACGGTAACTCAGAAAAATAGCGCGCGCGGCGCGACTGGCGCAACGTACGTCCAGGCAGACACACACAACCAGGCAGCATCACGACGCCCACGCAAGCCAACGCTGCCCCGCCCGCATGCAGCGGAAAGAAAAAGGGGGGTCCAACAGGTCAACGTCACCATGCAGGACTCCATGCGGCTATTGTCTACGGTGACACAGACGGGCGACAAGCAGATCGGCAGCACCACGATGCCCCCGCAAGCCAACGCTGCGGCGCCCGCATGCAGTGAAGAAGAAAAAGAGGGGCTAGACATCTGCAGACAACACGCCTTTTTGGCAGGGCTCAAAAGACGATGGACAAGAACCACGCGCGCGCATACGTCAACGTCACCACAAACCAGGCAGCACACTCCATCGGCAGACTACGCTTCGAGCTCAACAAGCTCGCCGCGCTGGGCAACCCGCAGACAGCCGCACACGCCATCCGGCTGCTCAAATGGGCAGCAGCGCAGCAGCAGCGACGTCTCGCAAAGAAGATTGCCCAATCTGACGCGCGCGACGTCACAGCACGCGCCGCTGCACAAAATGACGATGATCAGAACGATGACGACAAGATTGATTGCGAAAATGAACATGACGATGATTGCGATTACAGCAACGATTGCGACCACCAGCAGCGACTGCCCACGCAGCTCAAAGCGTTACCCCGCGCCGGAGCCGAGGCGCGAGCCCGCTGGGCCCTCGCCCGCGCCAGCGGCGCACTGTACAAGAATACGTGCGGCACGGGCAACGCAGCCGGCACTGCCGAAGCCCTCCGAATTTGGAACCACATCTCCGTCGTCTGCTGCCGAGTCGACTGCCACGCACTCGTCGACCTCAAGGCGGCACGCCGCCAAGCCCGCGCCCAAGGCAGAGCAAACTTCATCCCTGGAGACGGGTGCGCGGGACCGTTCTGCTCCGCTGATCACCGACGAAACCGCTTTGCAAACCGGCAGCTCGCCCAAGCCGACCAGATCGACCGCGGAGAAAGACTGCTGGCCCGCTGGCCCACCGACCGAATGGACAAGGAAATCTACGTGTACAACAACGAGCACGCGAACACAAGAGCAGCCGAAGCCCGACAAACCGCCAAACGCCCGACTGCCTAATCCCATGAGAGCGATACTGATTGCAGCGACGATCATGATGACGACAATGATGACGATGACGATAATGACAACTGCAATCATGATGATAGATTCGAGTACCAAAACTAATGACCCGAGTACCATGACCCGAGTACCAAAGACGATGATGAGAGTGAAGAACAACTTGACTGTGATGAGTAGCCTCGACCTCACCACTGACAACGATTCTCCAAAGCCCATCAAGTTGATGAACCCATCGGATCTCACGACAATGAAAGAGATGAACCTGATTGCGACGACGATTATGATGATGATGATGATGACAGCAGGTGACAGCGACGGAGCCGAAGGCACGAACGGCACCGCGAACGACGGCAACAGCAACGACGCCGGCGACAGCGGAAACAAAGGAGGCGCCGATGGCGACAGCGCCGGCGGCAGCAAGGGCAGCGACGGCAGCGGCAACGGCAGCGGCGGCAAAGGCGGCGGCAGCGGCGGCAACCCCGGCGGCAGCGGCGGCAACCCCGGCGGCGGCGGCGACAACCCCGGCGGCAGCGGCGACAACCCCGGCGGCAGCGGAGACAACCCCGACGACGACGACGAAGCGGATGGCGAAGCCGATGGCGGAGACGAGCCCACCGACGAGAATGCTGACAAGGACGACACGAAGGACATCCCAAGACATCGATGGGAAGAGACGTATAGCCCATCATGGACGAACCCACCCACAACGCACGTCGACCAACAAGAAAGGCAAGCCATGCTAGCTGCGCTGGAGATCCAACGCCTACTTCACGGAGCAGCCGCGCGCGCCCGGCTCCTGGTACGCGCCGACGAACGAGAGCCGAATATAGACTGGCCACCGAACAATTGCACTGCCGATCAACTCCAAGTACTTGAAGAGACAGCCATCAAGTCCATCTACACGTTCGCGAGCAGCCCTGAGAAGATCAACGAGAAAGAGCTGACCACCATCTTGGACTACATCACACGAGCTGAAGAGATACAAGAGATCGACAACATCAACTTATCCTACATCATCACGGAGAATACGTCAAACTTCCTGTACCAGTGGATGATACGACACAGCGGCACGTACCCAAGACAACAAGTACGGAAGGGACTCAGGACGCTGGCCGTAAAGGTCGCGGAGGCGGAGACCAAGGCAGAGCAAGACCGCATCGTCTACGCACGGCTAGCCCAACACGCAGAAGAAGACGGCGAGCACGAGCACAGCTACTACAAGTTGGTCGCCACCAACGTCAACGGTCGACTACGTCTCAAAGATCGTGAACACCTTCTTCAACAAGACGATGAGACGCTCGATGACGAGGCCGTTCGAGGCGATCAGACAATGCAAAGGGAACCCGACTGCGCCCTCTCAACAATCTTAGGCTGGCTGCAAGACCCGACGTCGAACGTAGCGGGCGTGTGGGCCGTCGAGACGCACCTCAACGACAAGGACGCGGACGAAATCATCGACCACCTGAGCACTTTCCATCCGGCCATCGGCATGCTAGTCTCGATCAAGATCAAAGAGGACTCTAGCGCCGGGCTTGCTTTTCTGTACCGCGTCGACGTTCTTGAACCCCTCACGCCCCTGCAGCCTCCCTTTGCATTCCACACCGCAGATGGGCATCTACATCCAAAGCCAGACCGCCTGCCCAAACCTCGACCCGAGAATGACCGACTTGTAAGACACGTATGGCATGGCCGCCTCGCCGATATCAGACTAAAGTGGAGCCGCGACTCGACCGAGATGATCACTACGGGCGTCTACGTGCCGCAAGTCAATCGCGAGGCCGACAACATCCTGTGGTTCGAGATGGCTACCCAAGATTGGAGCACGTACAACGCTCTCCGAGGTGCACAGGGCGACTTCAACGCGACGCCACGCTACACAGGGAAGAAGCCCCAGACGGCGCAGAAGCAGGCGAATCAACGGCTCGATCAACTCCTAGCGACGACAAAATCCGAGCCGATCGGCGACTTGGCTCAATGGACTCACCAACAACCTGTAGGGACGGCCGGACAAGCACCCGATGCCAGAGGCGTTACAAGAACCACCATCGACCTCAACGTCATCGGCGAGGCGCTTGCACCGCGCTTGAAGGCCTGCGATGTGATGCCCAAGACGAGCGGCGACAAGAGTTTTCACAGGTCGGTGGGCTACTACTACAAGGTCAGAGGCCAGGAACCAACGAAGGCACAAGTGGCGCGCCCCAGCACCATCGACAAGATCGGCAAGTCAAAAAAGGAAATCGAAAGCGAGACGCCAACAGGCTGGAAACTGTGGATCGACCTGATGCCCATCGCCGTGAAAGACGCCGCCTGTCTGCTGAACGGCATAGCGCCAGGAGAGCACATCAGGCCGGACCTGGTCGCAGCAGCATTCTCAAGGTCGAACCCGGTCACCGCCATCGCCGTATTCAAGTACCACATCATGGAGACTGCCCTCGACCTTCAACGCGAGAAAGCGGGCAAGGGCATCAAGCAGACGACGAAGACAGAATATCTACGAGGACTCGAAGAAAAATGGATTAAGATGATCTCGACGGTCAATGCGCTGCCCGAGGACGACAAGAGCTTCGACAAGCATGCGGAGGTCAGGCCGGAGTACGAAGCCTCCTTCAAGATGAGAGAGATACCGAGAGCGATCGTCAAGCTCCCCGAGCTCAACCTGAACAACAAGGCGCGCAAGGCCCGCGAGATGGCACTCGTCGAGAAGGCCTACAATGCTGCCGTCGAAAAGTACTCGAGGCGACTCAACGACGCCACGCTCGACCTGCTCGCAGAGGAGATGGAGGAGCTCTCGGAAAAGACCGAGGCAAGAGGCGGGTTCCAGCACGAGGCGTGGCGCCTAGCCAAGGAGCACTCGATCGCAGCGCGCACCAAGTCCTTCCAACCGAGGCACGCGTCCGGCATCAACACGCTGCAGCTCGATGAGAGTGCCAAGAAGGGCGAAAGCCCGACGGTATCGGGCGACAAGTTTCGGGTACTCCTCGCCAACAGATACGCAGCGAAACAGGCCGCGCGCCCCGGCCACCCCGGCCCATGGCTGCACCTCGCCGACGCCGTGAATCTCTTGCACCCCCAGCACGCAGACATCAGTACTGATTCGTCGGCCGAAGATGGGATTCGCTACGACCACCCCTCCCTGAAATCCGTGATTGAGACCGGAGCGTGCCCGGCCCGCGCTCAAATCCAGCACGCGACCGAGATTGAGTCCATCATGATTGCCCTCGACCATATGCAGAGCAGCCTCGAAGCAGATACGCGCAGAACTTTTGAAGCGTTTGATTCGCAGATCAACAGAGTCAAGATGAACATGGCCACTGGCACGGACAAGTTTCACGCCTACTTCATCCGCAAAGGAGGAGCGCTGGGAAAGAAGGTGTACAAGTACCTGCTCTCAAGGCTCTACGAAGCTGAGATGATGGACAAGGCAGGCCTGACCTGGCAGATTGCAATGGCGCTCAAGGCCAAGCGCAACCCGCACACAGTCAAAGGCTACCGCGACATTATGGTCAGCTCGCACGACTGGAAGATCATCACGGGATGCATGGGGAGCCAATACCAAAGGTGCGTCGAGCGCCGCCGTCCAAGTGAACAGATCGCCTACGAGAGTGGAACCTCGAGTTCGTGCACTCGGATCACACTCGGTCACCGCGCGCGCACGACTTTGGCAATGCACCAAAGAGAAAGGCGAGCTGAGTTTATGTCCGACTTTAGTTCATTCTTCCCGAGCATCATCCACAAGGTCGTTTTCGAAGCAGAGCGACGAGTCGGAGCCCAACGGAGTCACACGAGGATGCTTTGGGCAACGCACGCGAGAGTAGTCGCGTCGATCCGCACGGCCTCAGGCATGACGCCAACGAGACCAATCAACCGAGGCGTCGGCCAAGGCTGCAAACTGGGCGGCCCCCGATCACTAATCGTCACCCTACCCATCATCGAGCTTCAACGGCAATGCGTTCCGGCACAGAAGCTTATCGCCCCCAAAGGATTTGGCAGGCACGGTTGTACAAGTTGGATGAGCGACGACCAAACCTCCGACCCACCGCCTTTTGACAGTCTTGTACAGCTCGCAATCGATGTCTTCATGCACGGCGCCGAGCTTTGCGCCCAACTCCAAGTAGATCATGAAGCAGAAGCAGCCGACAAGACGAGCGCGAAGCTCTCGCACTACAAGGACAGAGGCACGGTCTGCACCGACGACGAGACAAACTTTGTGCACGTCATCAAGCAAGCAGGTCGACTCGCACAGCGACCACTCGCAAGATGCCAAGAGTACAAGCAGATAGGCACAGAGAGCACCCATGGCACCAACTTTAGCGCCATCGTCAAGAGGACCACGGACAACATCATCGCTCTGATCACGCACGTCTCCAAGCTCGGCGTCACCAATGCGGAGCACGACATCCGGATGGCCAATTCCATCATCTTTGGGACGCTCTCTTTCCCAAGCCGAGGTACGCCCTTCCCCGCACGTGACTTGGAGCGAATCTCAACTGCCTGCCGACAGGTGCTTGTCAACCACGGCCATCTCAACAAGTCCGAGCCGGCCGCGATCAATTTTGCCCCGCGCAGTGCAGGAGGACGCGAACAAGTCGTTCCGCAGGCAGTGGCCGATGCATCGCTCGTCACGCAGACCTTGTTGCTCCTCAACAACGCCGATGGAGATCGCGACAAGGCGGCCATCGAGAGCCTCTTCTTCGTCAACGCGTGCGCCTTTGGATGGACGAGCACCATCGAGGAGCCAAACCCGATCGATTTCGACGTAACCGAGGTACAAGATCTCCTACTCGAGGCGCTGCCGTGGGACGCGTTCCAGCTCGCGTTGATCCGCCTCGAACTACGCATCAGCAAAACTACGCGAGACAGCCAGAGCGCATGCTCACTGCGAGCGCACGTGCCTGCAGACGCCATCCCGCCCGAGGAGAAGCTCGTCCACTGGAACGAGGCGGACAACTCCAATCTCAGGTCCCCGCGCATCGAGCCCGGTGGCAGGCCACCATTGATGCCCCGATGGCCACGATCCCGGCGATTGTGCTTCTTAGGGTTGCACAGGTTTGACCAGCTGCTGCTAGGAGTACGACAACCGTTCAAGAGGCCAACGAAGAACGAGCAGTCGAGCCGCGGCGAAGGATTCGCTCACGACGGCTACAAATACTTGGAGCCCGAAGGACGAGCCCATGGGTGGTACCCGTACTACGCCAACGACCCGACCGTGTCCGACCTGTTCCTGCACGACCAAGACTCTCTCTCGGCGATCGACGAAACCACGATGCGCGACTACCACGTCACGGTCCGATTCAAATCGTTCACGACGCTAACCGCAGAGCTTCGAGAACGTCACGTGCACCTAGATCAAGAAGACCGGAGAAATCTCTCGGCGCTCTGCGAGATCTTCAAAGCTGCGCACCGCTACGAACAAGGCACGAACGACCTTATCGACGCGATCCATGCGTTCGCGCACAAGGCGGCCACAGCGATGCTCGAGAGGGACCAGGAAATGCTCGAGAACATCGCAGAGTTTGCCCAACAGCAAGCAGGGCAACGACTCGGCGACAAGTTCGTCTTCATCGGCCGCAAGTTACGAGCTCAACGACCGCGCGAGGAAATGTTGGAGCAGATCAGGAAGAGCGAGGAGGTCACCGAGCACACGGACGAGCACGTCTACGAAACACAGCGTGAGTACAGCGAGCAGCACACGTACGAGTATCTGAGCAGGGAGGCCATCATTGACATCGCCACCAAGTACGAGAATGCGTGGGAGCATGAGAGGAAGACGTTGCCAAGGGACCTTGTCAAGTACCTCAAAACAGGAAGCCTGCACACTGCCGCCGAGTGCATCGCCGCGCTCCAGGAATCTGACCTACGCGGTACTCAGGCCCGTTCGTTCGCAGAGCACCTGCAACAGCTGGACGCGAGCGGCACGAGACCTGATCTCAAGGAACGGCACGGAGCACTTGACGATGAGGCGACCGCAAGAGCGATCATCGCCACTACCGAGGAGCTCATCGGCACGTGGGCGCCGAGCCAGTGGCACGCGGGAGAATCGCCGGCGGAGACTCAGCTGGTACAAGACCGCACCCGCCTCCAGCGCACATGGCGCCGACCAAGAAGGCAGACGTACGTTCGGGGCGGCATTGATGATCGAGGGAAGCACACCCTCTCCCTCGAGCCCTCGAAGCAGGACAAGGCGCACGCTCGACGATTCTTCATGCCTCTCAACCCGTACTCGCACACGGATTCGTGCTACAGGGCGGTCAACGCATCGGGCGGTCTCCTCTTCAAGAACTCGACGAGCATCTATGACTGCATCAACCCCCAGGTATGCTGCACGCCTCTCCTTGCCATATTCACCCGCGTACGCAAACTCGAAGACGGCACAGGTATCAAGGTCGTCGACTGGACGGGGGAGGAGATCACGGTCAAGATCCTTGACAAGGAGAAACTCAAGATGAACGCCGACCAGGACCGCGAACTTCTTCAACGACTCGCTCCAATGGAAGACCAGCGCAAGTACACGGCGGTGTGGTTTGGAGACGGCGGGCGGAAGGGCGCTGACGGGGCACTGGACAGGCGCGTCTCTTGGGGCGCTGTCGTCGTATGGAAATCGTGCGGCACGCTGATGCGCAACTACCACCTTGGCGCGTTGCATCCCGAGTGCGACATCCAACACGGAGAGCTCATGCAGATCTACAAGTCCACGGAGTTTTGCATCGAGCAGCTTCGACAAGGAGAAACGGTACGGATGCTGTGCGGCTCTGACTCCCAAACCTGCGCAGATGACGTCGAGGCAGCACGATCGGCACGGAACCACCGAGACTTGCACGACTACGATGCGAGCATCATGGTCGAGACTATCGTCCACAACATCATGACGATCGAGTCGAAAGGCGGCATCTGGGACCTGTTCCGAGTGCCCGGCCACTCGTACACGCCCAACGTCATCGCGGACGCGCTAGCGACGGCAGCCCAAACATGTCAACAGTTCAGCCAGGAGGTCGAGATGAAGACGGACCGGGCTTTCGTCGTGCTCTGCGACCGCACGGAAGATCAACCTTTCTGGCTGCAGTACGACAAGGGCGCCAAGATGTTCCGATACCTACGTCTTCGAGGTCAACAACGCAGAGTCGAACGAGAACTACGAGAATTCCACGCCAAGCACGCCAAGAATCTCATCGCCCAGACCAAGCAGGATCAGGCCTTCAACCTCATCGAGATCATCAAGATGAGGCTGAAGAGCTCTTACGGAGTCCCGCTCTCGAGAGCGATGCTCGACCGACGAGCCCTTGCCCTAGCCCAAGAACAACTAGAACACGAACGGATCGAAATGCAGAAGAAGCTCGACACGATCATCTACCCGATCCTCAACTACGACGCCCTCCCAAGCCTTGGCATCAAGATGGACGCGCCGCGATGGACGACCGCGGTCGAGCAGTTTGTGGCAGAACCTTGGCTCACGAGATCAGCGACCAGGTTCAACGTGTCGTTCCAATTCGCCAACACCGCCCTCCGCACGGATGCCAGCGTCATCCCGGGCGTTACGGTGTGCCCCTTGTGCAAAAGAGATGTGAGCCCAACGGTATGGCACTTGATGACCGAGTGCACGCTGAAGACGTGCGAGCTTAACATGCCGCACCTCCCGCCAAGAGTACCTTTAACGACGACTGCCCAAGACCCAACGTCCACAGACGACGAAGCGACAGCCCCTTCGGCGAAAGTGGCCAGAGGAAGCAACGCGTACCTGGCCCAGGAGATCTTGTGGACGCTGCGAGAATTCCGACCTGCAGGCGAAGCTTGGCCAACAGACCTGCTGGAGCCGAACGAGAAAAACACCTTCCTGAAGGAGTTCAACAGGGCCTGCACGACGCTCGAGCTCTCGTGCCAGAGCCGCCAGCACGATGAGGATCGAGGAGTACCGCCGGTACTGGACAATGACGGCGAGATCGCCAAGTTTGACACGCTCCGCTTCCTCGCTTGCCACCTACCTCGCGATCCGCTCGCGTCGGTCTTCAAGATGCCCAAGGACGAGGAGGGCAAGGTGAACAAGAACCAGGCCGAAGAAATGCACGAGAAGAAGAAGACGTTCTTCGAAGTGTGGGAGCGACTACACCAGCTGATAGTCGAGGCCATCAACCAAGCGAAGGCCAAGTACAACCGCATGAGCGCGGCAAGCCGTGCAGCATCCCGAGAAGACGATCAAGCACCACAATTCCGAGAGACGAACGCCTACCAGATCAACGAGACGACGCCAGCACGAGCCGAACGAGCACAAGCACAACGGAGCCATCGAGATGAACGGAATGAAAGGCGGAGCGCTGCCGACCTCCTCGAGCTGAACAAGAAGAACGAGATGCAGAAGAAAGGCAACCACTTCAACAAGGTCGTCGCCACGTCCCAGATCGGCCACATGTTACAAGCAAGGATCGACGGGCACGTGACGCTCTCGCAGCCCTTCGTGCTACCAGCGAATCTGACTTTTGTCGAACGGACATCGAGATGGACGCGAATGGCTGAACCCACCGGCGCAGGAGAAGAAGAAGAACACGAAGACGCGATGGAAGTAGACTCAACAAGGAACTCAAGCAGACTATCTTACGATGCAGACGACGATTCGAGCAGACGACAATCCGAAGGGAGCTCCCTGGTCAGCTCGAGGGCGGTGACGCCGCCACCGAACTCTTGGGGAGCATTGGCAGATGATGACGAGGGCAGCTACAGCGGAATTTACGACGAAGGCAGTGACATGAGCGGCAAAGGCAAGACCAGTGACGTCCCGGGCGACGATGGCGGCAAAGGCGGCAGCAGCGAGCTTCAAGGCAGCGACGGCGGCAAGGGCGGCAACAACAGACGAGGGAGCGGCAAGGGCAAAGGCGGCGATAGTGGAACCCATGGCGGTAAGCACGGCGACAGGAGTAGCGGCAGTGGGCTCAGAGGCAGAGGCGGCGGCAAGGGCAGCAGCAACGAGTTCCGCAACGACGGCGGTGGCAAGGGCGGCAGTGGCAGGCAACACGGCAGCGGCAAAGGCAAGGGCGGCAGCAAGGAGCTCCACGACAGCGACAGCAGTAAGCACGACGGCAGCGGACTCCACGATGATGGTTCTAGCTCAGCAGGGTCAAAGAGCAGTCACCACAGCGCAAAGAACGGCAGCAGACGGATGATTAAGAGACAGAAACGTGCAGAACAACGAAGAGAATTGAGCAGCGACAGCCACGCGGCTCAACAATCAGCCGAAGACGCAAGAGCAGAACAACCGGAGAAGAAGCAGAAGCAATAAGAATAACCGAACAGGATAATCACAGCTCTGAATAGCCCAACTGCATGATTGAGTTCTGATTGCGAAACGATTAACAGACCGAGGCCGATTCATTAAGAGATTGAGAGAGCATGATTATGAGACTGAATGCGACTGAGAGAGACTGAAACTGAAAAACCAACCGCGAACGTGATCGAGAGCCGAGTGATTGAGAATACAAAAACAGACAAAGTGACTAAGCCGATGACTAAGATCCTGAGTACACGCTACGAAGGGACTCACGCCCATGTGATTCTCTCCGCACAGAAGAGAACAATGGCGGCAAACGAGACAGCGAGGCCCTAGAGAGAGAGTGAGAGCAAGAGTGCGAGAGCGAGAGAGCCCACAAGACCGAGATGATGAAGGGCGCAACATACCGCGATGACACGCGCCGAAGGTCGGTCCTCGACAGGTTTACAGCCCCTTGCGTGGCTCAGCCCTAGCCCGCTCGGCGCGCTGAGGGACCAACTTCTCGGTGCAAGGAGTAACTCCCGAGCCCGGAAGTTCGAGACCGAGATGCTCATTCTGATCGGCAAGGTGACCACCAAATCCTGTATCTCTGATGGACACAGCCTTAACGGGCGGTCAAGCACGTGAGGGGGTCGCCGCAAGGCTCCTACTCGTTCACCTGGCTCTTCGGAGCCGGGGCGGCGACCCCGATCTCTCGGCCGGCGGGCCAATGAAACGCAACCGAACGACAGGGGGTCGACGGGACGGACAGTGAGAGGGGGAGGCCCTAACGGGCCAAACCAGCGGCTCTCTCACGTCCCGTCGACCAGTCGTATGCCATGTGGGTACACACCCGTGCATACCCGCAAGGGACCCACCCACTGCATGACCGATACAGCGTCTGTTCCTCCCATGGGGGGGTTGGCAGTTTCGCCGGGCAGTGGTGTGGGGCACGGAGAGAGCATAGCGAGTGAGTGAGTTACACTCACTCAGCATAGCGACGCCCGAACAGGAATCCGTTGGATTCAAAACACGGCCATGAGTATCGGGTGAGGATACTGCATGTGCTGCTATGGTATACCCTATGAGCCTCAGTAGGTATATCGACCCGTACCCCGTATTGTTCCACGGTGTGTCTGTGTCTCAATAACTCACTCACTCACTCACTGGCTCCTTTGGCCCGTTTTCCCCACACCAGGGGCGACGACCCGGCGCGCGTGGCAACGCTCTTTCGCTCGGCGTCGGAGCCCCAATTCACAATGAAAAAGGAGGGGCTGGGCATGTAATCTCCGTTTTCCGCTCGGTGGACAGCCCGTCGACCTTAGCGCGAGCCCCCATACATATGAACTCACACCACACGTAAAAGGAGGGTGCTCCCTCGTGTGGGATTTGAGCGCGACTGTCGCGTTACGTTCACACGTCTATTCATACGTCTCGGCTGGGCAGGTGGCGACTGGCGACCAACCGCCGAGGGGGTCGGGACGCAGTGGCTGGTTGCCAGAGCGTCCACAGCATGTCGCTCAAGATGACTGGCCAGATGGACTGGCAGGACTATGCCACGTACAGCCAGTACCATCCTGACAACCTCAAAAAGCCGCCGCTAGTCTTCGCAGATCATGTCAAGGCTCCAGCCCCACTTGCAACGCTCACGGAGATAGACAAAAAGGTCTTCGGCGCGTGGGGCCACGCACTCTGCTGCGAACCTGCGTATGGAAAGAATGAGACCTGCACACGACTCAAGGAACGCGTCACGCCAAAGGTCGGGCAGACATGGGATAAGGTAATTCGGATAGAACGGGGAAAATCCATATCGCAGACAGCCATGTACGGCGGCAGCTTGCGTGAGATGTCCTTCGAGGAGATCGTGGAGGCGCGCGGCAAGAAGGGATGAGCTGTTTCCGGCGGCACGCTCGAGCTGACCGCGCAGCGTAGCCGCGCTGGCGCAGGTGCAATGTGATCCGCATGCCCACGTTCAACGTGCATGACAGCAGGGTCAAAGCCGGCGTCCAGCAGCAGTCGGCGTGTAGCTATGGTACACAGTGCACCCTGCCCATCAGCGCGCTGATGAGTGACCCTGCTACCTGCATGAGCGTGTCTTTTTCTTTTGTGCCGACGACTGTGAAAGTCTGATGAGCACACCGTACTATAGTTAGAAGTTACGTACGGTACTAGCGGCAGCGGTAGCGGCCTAAGTCACAGGTGTATTAGAGCGGTCGAGCCTATCGGAGTAGACACACGCTCACGTCAGCTGGCTGTACTATACAGTGCTCTGTGTCCACGTGTGTACATGAATGTAAGATTCCTAAAATTTGTTTCCCACGCCGGTGTAGAGACGGGCAGACGCGTATTTCAGATTGATCTGTATCTCAGATTCAGTGAGGAGACAATCGTCGCGAGCATCGGCCCGGTCCGCGCAACGCCCTGAGCCTCACCCCTGATGGGCCTTTGAGGGGGTGGGCTCGTGACACGTGAGAGCGCTGGACGAGGGCGTGAGGCTCGCTGCTCGCCCCTGGGGCTGTAGTAAGGCTGTAGTAAGGCTGTAGAGCCGTTCGGCGCACGCCCACGCGGTCGCGTCGGCCTTCTCGCGTTTGCTTGCGCCACCATTGCGCAGACGTGTAGTATCTGAGGTACCATATGAGTCGTTACATGTAGGCGCGTCGCACTGACTTACCTACGCGCTGCTGCTGCGCCTGCGGGCGAGCCATGCTCGTGGATGGAGGACCTGGCCATGGCGCCGGAGAGCCCGCTGGCGCCGGCGCCGGCAGGGGGCATCCTAGCGGCGACGCCCGCATGTACCCAGGTCAGCAGATTGCGCGAGAGCGCATGAAAGCCCGCTGTGGAATGGATCTCCTTAAAGTGGTCGACAATGTATCTCACACACACGTCCTTGAGGGGAGTGGCCGAGTGCTTGTCAGCGACGGTGAGCGTGTGACACACGGTGTCCACAGAAAGCTCGGACTCGATCTTGCTGACGCAGATGGACTTGAGCTGCTCCACTCCTAGAAAGTCGGCCGCCGCGAAGAGCTCGAGCGCGATCTCCGAAGTGACGTCGACGCGGTCCGTGTAGAGGTGCTCGAGGAGCGCTCGGAAGACGTCGTACGACATGTCCTCTAGCGAGACTTCGGTCTGTGTAGACTCCTTCATACCGCTCTCGAACATGCCGCGGAAGTAGGCGCAGCGCGCCGCGAGCACCACCCGGTGCGCGTGTACGCGCGTACCGCCCACCATGATCGTGATATCCGAGAGGAGAGGGTTGTTGAGGAAGGTACGCCAGTCGGCGATGAGCGTGGACGAGGGCTGCGTGTCGAGCACTTGGATGTCGTTGAGGAAGATATAATCGTCCTCCGCCACGTCCCAGTATCGGCCGCCGATGAGAAAGACCTGCTTGCTCACGACGCCCGCCGCGTGGCACGCGCGACGCAGCGGCGAGGCAGAGTCGACTGCGACCGTGGCCCACGAGAGGGTATCGGCGTCGAAGGTGCACAAGGCGTTATCGCACTCAAAATGGAGATCGGCTTCGGCGTTGTAGTACTGGCCGCCAAAGACGAAAAGCCGCTGGTCCACCACCGAGGCCGAATGGTACCGACGCTCCTGCGGGATGCGCCCCGAGACCACTGGTCGGCTCCAAGCCATCCGCTCAGTGTCGAGGATGTGCAGGTCGTTCAGGTTGACGGGCCTGTCCTCCACGTCGAGGCCCGCGCCGCCGAAGACGACGATCTGCGCGCCAACCACGGACGATGTGTGCCCCTCGCGCTGGCTCGGCGGCTCGCCCGAGCACACGCCGACTGACCATCCCATCGGCATCGTCTCGACGTCGAGCAGGTGCAGATCGTTGAGGTAGTGGGACTGATCCTCGTCGTCGACCCACGTACCACCGAAGATGAAGAGGCGCGTCTCGACCGCGACGGCCGTGTGGCCCTCGCGCTCGATTGGCGGGCAGCCGCTCGTGACCGGCAAGCTCCATGTGAGCGTGCGCACGTCGAGCACGTGCAGGTCATTCATGTAGATCGTCCTGTCTTCCTCATCAGTCCACGTGCCGCCGAAGATGAAGATGAGCTGGCCAACGACGGTCGCCGTATGGCCCTCGCGCTCCTTGGGTTCGCAGTCGGTGGGCGGTGACGAGAGCGCCATCGTTTCCGTATCGAGCACCTGCATCGGTGGACACACGCAGTTGTTATGGTCGTCCTCATGCTTGCCGAAGAGGATGTACAGGCTCCTGTCGACGACGGAGACCGTGTGGCCCTCGCAAGGCTTGCGCATGCGGCCCCGTGGTTGAGCATGCTCCCATCGCATAAGCGCTGAAGGCTGAGCCGAGCAAGCGGCTCGAGCGGCGCCGCCCGCTCACGACGCGGCACGAAGGGCGGCGTCCTTGCGGCCGCTCTCGGCGGCGCTAAGAGAGACGTTACATGTACCGGCTCCCCCCGGTGTCTTTTTACCGGTACGAAACATTTCTTGGGCTCTTGAAGCTGCTGCAGTTGAAACTACAGTTCTTTGGTTTCCCACATTCTTCACGTCCGCGGGGAATGCTGGTGGACGCGGTCGAGGCGGACGCCCAGATGGCCGTCAAAGGAGCAGAAGCGCTGGAGGTGGCCACAAAAGCTGAACTACCGATGCTCAGCGACGAAGATATATGTCTGATCCTCTCTTTGATGCCCATTGACAACCTTCCAGCGTGCGCTGCAATCTGCAAGCACTGGGCCGCGGTCCTTCGTGGGGATGGCCTGCTGTGGAGCAACATATTCACGCATCGTTTCGGCGGCACCGTGGAGCCGACCGCTGCGCGGCACGCTTGCAATCGGTGCATGTCGACTATTCGTGCGCTCGCCATGACGACCGAGTCGTGTCGAGGGATGCGCAAGACCGCGCATCACCTTAGGCCGCTCTCCAGGCGCGCAGGAGCGGCCGCTGGTCAACTTGGACCTCTGATTGTAATCTCAGGCGGCGCGACCGACCACTTTAACTTGACGAGCCATGTGGACGTATGTCTCTTTGCGAGCGATCGGAACGGGCGCGAGTTGGTGGCGCCTGCGGTCCATCCGTTGGGGGACAAGATGCCAGAGCGATGGCAGCACAGTGCCGTGAGCTGGAGAGAGGAGCTCTGGCTCTATGGCGGCCAAGACCGCGGGCGTGGACATCCTTGCGGGCTGCTGCACGTGCTCGCTCTTGGGGATAATTCGCCGAGCGCTCAGCGAGCAAGCTTGGGCGAGGAGAACATGCTTTGGCCGCCACAGATTAAGAGCCGGGCTGTGGGCCTCGTACGGTGCAAAGACGACGAGCTCCAGTCCAGTGTGGAGCTGCCTGTATTGTACTTCCCCGGGGAGGGCCCCGCTCTGACCGGCCACACCGCCCGCCTGGTGGAGGATGGGAACTTGGCTTACATGCTTTCGTTCGGTGGGAAGGCCGCGGGTGGCACGGTCACAAACTTGCTTTGGCGCATCAACCTTACTTGGGCGCATCCGATGGACGCCCTGTACGACGAGTGTGGACACCAATTCCTCGAATGGCGGCTGCTGCTGGCCACAGGGAGGACGCCATCACCCCGCTACTGCCACTCGGCGGTGGAACTCTCGCGCGGCTGCATGATCTTTGGCGGGTGGGCTCAGGGGCGGGATCCGGGCGCTACGCAGCTCAATCAGGGCACCGTGTTCCTCAGCGACCTTCACGTGCTCGAGCTGCCGTCGATGAGCTGGGTTGCGCCGGATGTTTCGGGCTCGGTTCCACGCGGGCGGTGCCAGTCGGTGATGGTGGCGGCGCCCGATGAGGAACTCGTACTCGTATTCGGTGGTGCGTGCCACCACGACCCCAAGCCTGGGCAGGCCTATGGAGACATGGTCTTGGACTTGTTCGACGTCGTCCTCTTACATGTGCCCACGATGACGTGGCTTCCGCAAAAGGGCTTGCCCTCGAATTATCAGCAGCGGGGCGGCACCAACACACTGATCCGCACCGTGGACGGTCGTTGCTTTGTCTTCGGTGGGATGAACAGTGACGAGGGCTGTAACGAGCCAAACTTTCTGAACGACCTCACTGAGCTGGTTGGTCTATAGATAGCAGGGGCGGAGACCCCGCGCTAGGAGAAGGTAGTCGACTTTAGTCGTGGGCGTAGCGCGGTGTTTTATAGCCGGCGGGGTTTCAGGCGGGGTGCCCGGGGCACGCTTAGACGTTTCCACGTCGGCGGTAGAGCTAAGAGCGTTTACGTGAATACGCAATTCCCATGGCACGTTCCGCAATTGCGCAATACCGCGGCGGACGTAGTTACGTCTACGCACTACGGCGCACCGCTGGGAGGCGGAGCGTCCGAGATCACGAATATCGAAATAACATATCATGACATTTTGAAAAATCGGCCTAAGGTAGCCTCGTGACACTTCTCCTCCTGAGCCACATGTGCCGAGTGGCAGCGCGTCGGCGCACACGTCACGTCTCCATCCGGCTCCACCCCGGATGGAGGTGCGCACGCCGTGCGGCCTCACCCGCTAGAGTTCACGCTCGCCATCGAAAGCATGATCGATGCCGACGCTCTTGCGGCTCTGCTTTCCGCGCGCGAGCGCTTGCAGCCGCGTCGCGCTCGCGTGCTCATCGTCTGACGCGTCGGGAGCAGAGAGCGCCGCGGAGCCATCCTCTTGCAGCACCTTGACGTCGAGCTCATCAAGCTCATCAAGCTCAATTACGATGCGGTACGGCGCGGGCGCGGGGACGGCCGCCGCAGCCGCCCGCGCCGCCGGCGCCCGCGCCGCCTCGTCGGGCGGTGGCGGCTTATCCGCACAAGCGTCGCCCGACTCGAGTATGTCGTCGGCTTCAACTGTTGGCAGCTCAACATCTGGCACTGACGGTGCGGGCGGCTTCACGGCTGGCGGCGCTGGCGGCGCTGGCGGCGCTGGCGGCGCTGACGGCGCTGGCGGCGCTGGCGGCACTGGCGGCGCTGGCGGCGGCTTCGCTGCGGCCGCAGCAGCCTCCGCAAGGCGAACAAGCGTCTGCTCGAGCTGCAACTGCGTGGTAGCGAGCGCCGCCTCGGCCTCGGCCTGCGCTGCATCGGCCTCGGCGAGCTTGACGGCCTGCTCATTGAAGGCAGCAACCTGCTCGTCGAGCAGCGTCTGCAACGCGTCGCTCCTCTCCACCTCCGCGTCGAGCTGCGACTGCATCTCGGCAAGCATGGTCGAGGCGGCCGTGGCGACAGAGTCCTCGCTCAGGCCAGCCGATGCTGCAAACGCCAGAGTCGACGCTCGCTGCTCAGCCGCTGCAGCGCGTGCTTCCGCGGCGGCCAGTGCCTCCTTGAGCTCGATGACCGTCTCTGGCGGCGGCCGCTCCTCACCGCCGCTGCGGGCCGAGGAGAGCTTCGCCGGCTTTTTACTGGAGACGGGTGAATCCTTACGAGGCGTCGTCCGGGCAACCGGCGACGAGGAGCCTTTGCTAGCCTTCTCGACAGCCTTCTCGGCCGCCAACTTCGGCTTTACTGCTGCTGCTGGTGTCGCTGTTGTTGTTACGGTGGCTAGCTTGGCCTTGGGCGCCATTCTTGACCAGTTTGCTCGGAGTTTGGCGTGCTCCCTGAACTGTCGTTACTTTTCCTTTGAACAGCACCATGAAAACTGCCCTCGGGTGTTTGTGGACTCATGGGCGTTTCTTGGTAGGTATTACATGCCGAACTGACCCTGAGCGGACCACGCTTGAGCGCAGGTCAGGGAGGCGGCGCAGTGCCCGAGTCCCAAGCACAGTGTTTCGCAGGCCCGTGGGATACGGGGTGAGGGCCGCCCCGCTTTGCCTCTCCGCCGCGTGCCTCATGTGGTCGCTCGCCGCAGCCGCTTCCGTCGAGCCTCGGCACAACGATGTCTTTGACACGTGGATGCGCACGCACGCAAAGGTCTACCCCTCAATGGAGGCGCGAATGGCAGCGCTCGAGGTCTTCGAGGCCAACGATAGGATGATCGAGGAGCACAACGCACGCAATGTATCCTTCACGCTGGGGCACAATGCCTACTCGGACCTGACGCATGCCGAGTTCCGACGGCGCATGCTCCCAGCACTTGGTGTGTCGTCTGAGAGCTTTGGTGGGCTCCGGGTCAAGGTCGAACCTGCCATGGGTCACGCCATGGATTTGGGCAACGTCAGCGACGTCGACTGGGCTGAAGCGGGCTTCGTGGAGCGCGTCAAAGACCAGGGACGCTGCGGGGCCTGCTGGGCGTTCGCGGTCGTGGGCGCCATTGAGTCCGCCTTCGCCATCGGTGGCAACCCACTCACGTCACTGTCCGAGCAGGAGTTTGTCTCCTGCGACAAGGAGGAGCAAGCGTGCGCTGGTGGCAGCATCGAGCGGGCGACTGCATGGAGCGTGTTGCACCCGCTGTGCGATGAGGCAGACTGGCCATACACTTCCGGCCACACCGTCATGCCGGGCGAGTGCCCGGGGTCGCTTCCTTGCTCACCCAAGGTTTCCGTCGCCGCCTACAAAGGTACCTGGGGCGATGAGAAGGCCTTCGAAGCGGCAGTCGCGCGCCAACCCGTGGCGGCGGCGATCGCGGCGGGCAGTAAGGCGTTCCAATTCTACAAGAAGGGGATCTACGACGACGCCTCCTGTGGCACCGCCGTTGATCACGCCATCCTTCTCGTCGGTTTCGGTACCGACGTCGCGAGCCCGACCCCCGACTATTGGCGGCTCAAGAACTCGTGGGGCACGTCGTGGGGCGAGAAGGGCTTCATGCAGCTCGCACGCGGCAAGAACCAGTGCGGGATCGCGTCGGAGGCCGCGTGGCCGGTAGGGGTCCACAACGCGCCCCCGATGCCCCCGGAGTCGCCCCCGAGCCCCCCCTCGCCGCCCGCGCCCCCGAGCCTGCCGCCGCCGCCGGCACCGCCCTCGCTGAACGCATCTGAGGCGGCAAGTGTGGCCGCCGCCGCGGCGAGTCTGTTCTCGCTCGTGCTCGCGCTGCTCGGCCTGTGCTGCAGCTGCTGCGGTAGCCGCAAGGGCCGCTCGATCCTCGTCTACATCGCGCTCGGTTCGGCGCCCGCTTGCGTGGCTCTGCTGCTCTCGCGCTGGAGCCGCATGAGCCACCAGCTGCTCGGCACGGCGCCGTCAACCACCGCATGGGCGGACGGTTGGGCATGCGCCGACCCGACTGCCGACGACAACTACACGACGCTCTTCACCCCGTGCGCGGTCCTCGCCTTTGCCAACGTGCTCGCCACCTCGGCCCCGCTCTGGGTCTGCTCGCTCGCGCTGCATCTGCTCTCTCGAAGCACGTGCCCGACCGGCACTCGCCCATGGGAGGCGACGCGCCACATGGTGTGCGACCTGCTCCCGCTCCTCACATGCGTGCTACTCGTCCTCGATCGCGGATGCGACATCGGTGTCAACCTACTCGGACCCCTCTGCAGCAACCGCACGCTGCTCGGCGGCCCGCGACTGGCCTCGTGGATGCCCCTCGCGGCGGGGTTCGTCAACAGCGCGGCCATGGCTGAGCACGGCGACTGGGTGCCCAGCGCGCTGCTCGGCGCGCCCGTCGCGCTCGCGCTCGGCACGGCGCTGCTAGCCTCGCTGGCGAGCCTGTGCGCACGCACGCGGCTCGCCGAGCAGCACCTCCTCTACGAGGAGCCCGCAGCGCTCGAGCCGTGGGCAAGCTCGCTCTTCTTCCTGGCGCTGTCGAGCGCCGTGCTGGGCGTGCCGCTCGCTTTCCACGTCGACGAGCGCCGTTGGAGAGCCGCCCAGCACGGCGCCTCCACCGCGAACGGCAGCACGCCCGACACGGCGCCTCACGAGCGGCTCGAGGTGGGCGCGAGCGCGCTGTACCCGGCGCTTGGGTTCGTGGCCATCGCCGTCTGGAGGTGCTGCCCGAGCCGACCTGAGCGCCGTGGTGGGCGGCGCCACGCCCTGCGGTACGGTGATCACGCTCACCACGGCGCGCTACCGGTAACGCGCGCGCTTGCGACCATCAACAGCGAAGAGTTACACCAGCATAACCATGCGCAGACGCAGACACGGCGGCACGGCAACAGCATCAGCATCCTCGACCCCCTGGGCGCCCCCTTGGGCGCCGCTCCCGAGGCGATGCTGTACGATCACCTGTACGACCCCCTCGGAGCCTCCTGCCCAACCGACGGCCAAGGGCCCCTCAAGGCGTTGGTCTCGTCGGCGCCCACCACTACGACGCCCACCCGAGGTCACAGCGGCGGCGCAGCCGGCGCGGCCGCGAGCCTGTAAGAGCCTTGGATGCCGCAGGATCTCGACTAGATCTCGACTAGATCTCGACTAGATCTCGACCACCCTGCGAGCGGCGCCGCGCCGCCGCCCCAGTACTCGGCCACGCCGGGCCTGTACCCGCGGGTGACCGAGTCCAGCGACTATTAGCACGCATGCGGATTTCCCGCGGCATCATGAGCATCAGCATGGAGATCGGAAGAGACCGCGGGACCGTGCGCAGCACTGGCGCAGCAACCAGCATAGGAGCGGTAGGACAATTCTGAGAGTGATGGATCTCCCTGCGTATTTAGAGCGACAGACGTAAGGTTGCCAGTATTTCGTGTGTGTCCTTGACCGCGCTGTGTTGGGCACATTCTGCGGCCGACCATGTGAGCGCCTATGAGTTGGAGCTTCCTCGAGGCTGCGGGATCCCGCGGGCGCGATCTCAACGGCTCCGACTGCCTGTATGGCGAGTGCCACCTCGAGCACGCGCTTGTGGCGGTGCGGTTGGTAGCTGGTGCCGGCCGAGGCGTGTTCGCTCTGAGCCTCATTGAGCCCGGCACTGAACTTTGGTCTGAATCGCCACTCACATATGCGGAATCGCGTGAAGCGCTGGTGCAAAAGGTTGATGCCATGGTGTGCCACTTTGAGAGCCTCTGTCGAAAGCGTCGCGCTTCTAGCAAGGGTGAGGGCATCGTGGCGTGCAATTTCTTCGAACAAGGCGTGCTTGGCGCAAACCTGTTCAAGCAAACAAGTTTGCTCAACCATGCGTGCTGCCCGACTGCCTCATTGCATTTCGAACACAAGTCTTTTTCAGGCGAGTGCCGAGTACGCGCCATCGTGGCGCAGCGCTTGGACTGCGGTAAAGAAGTCTGCATCAGCTACAGCGCCACCGCGCTCTTCATGCCGACGGTCGAGCGGCGAAAGTGGCTTCACGACCGCTGGGGATTCTGGTGCCGGTGTCCACGGTGCGAAGGCACGCTCCCAGAGACTGACCTGAGGCGGTGGGCGCTGCTTGAGGAGGCAGCCGCGGCGGCCGATGCCCTCGGCAAGCCACGACCCAAGACCGTTGACCCCGCGGTGGTTGCGCTACAGCGGCGAGCCGCCGAGGTAATCGGTGTTTGGCTGCCGGACCTCGCCGAGGGTGCGCGATTCACAGAGTCGGCCGAGTACCTTGCGAGTTGATGATGGGCGGAGTTTGGGTAGTACCTGGAGATAGCAAGTGCTATCTCCCGACGAGTGGCACGATCAAATGTAGTTGTGTGTGTTTTCTCTCGTCTTTCCGTCTCACACACAAGACACATGATCGTGGTTCACTGCACGCCGATCGGATGAAAGCTCGCCGTGCATGCATTTCTTGCATCGTATTTTGGGATTAGCCACAGTTTCATATTCTGGAAACGCGTGGAATGGCCACACGCACATACGTCTCGGCCTCGAGAATAAGGAGGAGATGCTTGCAGATCTGCAGGAGGCTCACTCGACCCTTCAGCGCGCGGTGAAGATGCTGCACCGCTCTGCGCCCACCCCGGTCACCACCGTTGCACAGTTGCACAGTTTTCCGCCAGCGCACCGCCAGGTCAACAACACCTTCTCCGCGTTGCGCAACAAAGACAAGGACGTTGCCGCCGCCGTCGCCGGCTCCACCCAGACGATGACCCGCGCGGCGTCCGCGCCGCCTGGGCCTTTGGGCATCGCTCGGCGATTCGCTGTTCTCGGCGGCAGGCCTGCGAGCCCGGCAAAGTCCGAGTTTGTCTTGGTGCCGACCAGCGCTCCCAACAAGGCGGCAAGGCACATGGGCGTGGTTGCACGTCAGGCGCTCGGGTTGGCATCCTCGTCGCACGCCCAGCCACTCTTGCAGCCGCAGCTGCACGAGATGCTTCTCGAGCTCGAGCGCAAGGATCGCGAGAACGCTCGGCTCAAGGACACGCTCGGCGCCCTTGCCAAGGAGCGCGATGCGGCCATCGAGTCGGGATGCAAGGCAGCGAGAGCGATCGCGCGGAACGACGAGGACCTCGCTCGGATTCGTCACATGCTCGAGAAAGCCGAGGAGGATCAGAAGCGGGAGCGCGCGGCGGCCGAGAGCTTGGCGTCACGCCTTGAGGTGACGTTGCGCGAGCTGGGGGAGATGCGTTCGAAGGTCTTCCAGCTCGAGGGCGAGGTCGTAAATCTGAAAGCCGCCAACGAGGCTGCTTCCGAGAGCCGTATTCATGCGGAGGCTGCTTTGGCAGAGAGTGCGTCGAGGGAGCAAAGGTGCATCAATGAGACGCGCCTAGCGAGGCAGACGGCGGAAGCACACGCCGATCTGTACAAGAAGGAGCTCGCGGCGGCCGCCAAGGTCCTCGCGGCCGACGCGGAGCTCAAGGCGAGCCGCTCTGCCGATGCGGCGGCGGCCGAGCAGAGGCGCCGAGCGCGGCGCGAGGCGAGGATGCTCGGGGAGGCTCGGGATACGCGCGAGCTGCTCGCGGCGAGGCAGGAGGAGCTCTCACGGATGAGTGAGAGCGATCTCATCGAGCTCACCGCACCGTATGTGGAAGCGGCCGCCGTGTGGGCAGCTCTCGAGCCCCGACCGCTGGGTTCGGATCCGTCGGGCATCGGGTGGCAGACAGCACCCCCGATCGCGCTGCTGTCAGCCAACTGGCTGCGCACTCAACGGGATGGTGGCCTGCCTGAGCGACAGAGGCTGCCTCCCGAGGCGTTCATTACGGTGGAAGTGCTGCGCTCGATGGTCGGCACGTCGCCAAAGGGCACCGCGCCCAAAGGGGGGAGCTCCTTCCTCTACCGCCCCCTGCCGATCATCTGCATCCTGCACGGCCGTATGGCGCTGGCCATGGGCGGCGCGACGCACCCGGACCCTTCTGGCCATCATCTCCGCCTCATCGCGCGCACGCTCAACGAGCGCTGGTCCGAGTTCACCCGAGGGCGCGCAGGCACCTCCCTCACGGGCATCACCGACCTGGGGATCTTGTACGAGTGGGGCTCGCTCTTCATGGCCCCTCTCGAGGCGAGCTCCGGAAAGCCCCTGCGCCGCCGCTCAGCCCTTGAGGCGCTTGCCTTTGGGGCAGGGCTCGAGGCACTTGACACGCTCTTTGCTTCGCGCCTCACTACCGTGTGGATCCTGCCGGACGAGACCCCCGGGGGCGGACTTGGGGGGAGGGCAGAGGACGACGAGCTGCAGCCGCTGTTTGCGGAGGCTTGGCCGTGTTACCTGCACCAGATAGCGACCCTCATCAAGCCCTGCACTCTCCAACTTGAGGGACCGACGTGGCCGCAGATTCTCACCCTCAGCACCAGTGGCGCCACCTCCCAGTTCGGGGCGGAGGCCGTCACAGCGTCGTTTCTTCCGCGGTGTGCGCCGCCTGCCGAGCCGCTCGCCTTTCGCCGCGGCCACCGGCTAGCGGCGCACGTGGGCGCATGGAGCGCGTCATCATGTCCGTATGCACTCGAACGCATCGAAGCACAGTTCAGCTCCGTCACCCTCGCGGCGCTCGGTGGCATTGAGGAGCTCGTCTTCCGACGGTGCGGATGGGCCGATGAGAGCGCGGCGCGCTTGGCGAGCGTGCTGCCCGCATGCGGCCGGCTACGGCGTCTTGTGCTCTCGGCGAACGCCATCGGCGATCGGGGCGCAGTGGCGCTCGCGACGGCGCTCGCCACCCCGACGCTAGCCAGCCTCGAGGTCCTCGCACTTGACCACAACGCCATCGGCGACGCCGGCGGCGCTGCTCTCTTCCGCGCCGCGACGCTCGGCGAGCGCTGTGGCGAGCACATCGGGCAGCCCCATGAGGTGCAAGCAGCGACTCCGAAGGATGTCAACACGATGCCCACGGGGGCGCCCAGCACGGCGCAGGAGCCCTCATCGCGCCTGCCCACGCCATGTAGGGCGCACGGCCTGCCGCGCCTACAGACCCTCGCCCTGAGCCACAACGAGCTGAGTGACGCCTCGGTGCTCGGGCTCCTCGGAGCGCTCATAGCGGGGAGTGCCCTGCTGGGGATCGTCAAGGTGGAGCTCGAGGGCAATCCGATCACACAGGCCACGCTCAAGGAGATGGCCAAGGCGCTCAAGAAGGCGAAGAAGAAACGCGGTGGTAAGTAGTTCACACACGAATGCAAACCTCTCGCACGCTACAGAAACGCGACGAGATCAGCTGTGAGCTGTACAGTGAATCAGCTCCTGTCGCAAAGTAGATCCAACATGCAAAGATCCGAAAGTGGTCAGCGTCGACGTGCCCCCCTCCGCCCCTGGGCGCGAGTCTGACGTGACACGTGTGTTTGCAGCGCGGCCGACCCGATCACGGGCCGGACCCGGCGTGACGGCTGACGAAGCTGAAAGGGCTTCATTAGGTTTTCTAAACGACACTTCACATGAGCTGGAGAACAGCGCCTTCACCATGGCCTTCACTCTCCAGTACACGTACCAGTCGGTGAGCCGCGAGCCGCGCGTCGCATCGCAATACCACCCAATCACCACACGCTACTACTGCCGCTTCCTTATCGACTCGCGCGTCGCTCTCGACGTCGCTCGCGTCCGCCAGAACCAACAGAGAGTCCGCGCTGCCTCGTCGCTCGCGTCGTCCCCTCCCGGCTCGCGTCGCCGCTCGCCGGCATCGTCGACCAAGCAGTATTGTCATCGACTGCGCCGTGCGCCTCATGCCCATCGCCGCCGCTGCCTTCGGACCGCCTCGTGCCCGGCTGCCTACCGCCTTGGAGGGCGCCCCTTGCGCTTCTTGAGTCCGGGCGGCCCCGAGGGCATGTCCGGCGAAAACGAGGGCGCCTGCGCCGCCTCCCCGCCACCCTCGAGGCCGTCCTCTCCTGTGCCGCCATCGTCTAGGTTCGCATCGTACTCTGCGCGCGTATACGCGTCGGAGAGCGTCGTGTACGCGTCCGAGACGCGCTTGAAAGCGCGCGCGGCCGACTCGCGCGCATTCTTATCGGGGTGCAGCAGCAGCGACATGCGCCGGTAACCCTTTTTGAGCTCCGCGGGCATCGCCGCACGGTGCGTGCGCAGCACATCGTAGTGGGTCTTGCCCGCGAGCGCCACCTCGGCCGCAACGAGCTGCAAGAACTCCTCCGCGCTCAGCCGGCCCGCACGCCCGCCCTCGTACTCGCCGAGCAGACCGGACGCCTCAGACTGCGAGCGCTTCAGTCCGAGCTCCGTAAAGGCTTGCCAGATCCGGTTGGGCAAGTCGGGCGCACTGGCCGTGCCCAGCCCGTACCGTTCAAAGAGACGGCGGGCCTCGTCGGTGATGGGCGTCTCTGCCTTCTCCTTGGCCTTCTTCGCGTCTTCGTCGAGGAAGGCGGGCCCGTACGGCTGCTCGATGAGGAGCCCAATCTGCTGACGCGCCGCGGCGACGATCGGCCAGAGCATCCATAGGACGATCAGGGCGACGAGCGAGAGCACCGAGCGCGGGAAGAAGTAGAGTAGTGTGAGCAGCACGCCAACGGGGAGCAGTAGCTTGTAGTCGGCGGTGCCGAAGACGAGGCCGAGCAGGCACACGTGCAGAAAGGGCCAGTGGAAGGGCATGTAGTAGCCACCCAGCGCCATCTCCGTGAGCAGCAGGCAGATGCGTGGTAGCGTGATCAGGAACAGGAGCCACGCGACGAGGCCGAGCAGCCCGAGCGCGAGCGTCGGCAGGAAGTAGAAGACGAGCAGGAGCGTGCCCGCGCCCGCGCCGAGCTGCCAAGCGCCCAGGTACACGAGCAAGCCGGCCGTGCCGAGGCCGAGCAGCACCAGAGACGTGTACGGCAGCAGCCAGCATAGGAAGCAGGCCGCGACCGAGGCGGCGCCCACCGCCGGCTGTGGCACCACAGTCGACCATGCAAAGTTGGGGTGCAGGTACGTGAGGAGCGCGCCCGAGGCGACGACGAAGAGCGCATACGCATGCCACGGGAACCTCCAAGCAAGGGCGAGGGCGAGGAGTACGCCGATGAGCCGCAAGGGCCAGCGCAGCCGCGCGCGCCAGTAGTAGAAGAGATACTCGAGACGCTCGTACAGCTCGGGGTCCATCGCGACCGTCGTCTCCCACTTGCTGCGCACGCGCTGCCACACGGCCTGCGAGGCGTTGCTCACGAGGCGCAGCAAGTAGAGGAGACCGACAGCGCGTGCCGCACGTGGCAGTGCCTCAACGGCCAGCCAGTGGATCCACTGGAGCAGCAGCGCAAGATAGTACAGCGCCTTTCCCTTGGCACCGCGTGGCGGCGGCGGCAAGGACGCGTCCGCGTCCTTGTACGAGTGCGGCTGGCTCGCCCCTGCTGGAGATGACGACGCCGGCTGCGGTGGCGGCCGGTACGCGGCGGCGGCCGTCTCCGATTTTGGAGCTGTCGGAGGCATCGTGTGCTTGGCCGGCGCGGCCGGCGCGGCGCGGCGCGAGCCGCCGCCGCTGCTGCCGCCGCCAGTGCTGCTGCCGCCGCCACTGCGGCTGCCGCCGCCACTGCGATTGGCACCGCCGCTACTGCCGCCGCCGCTGCCGCCGCCGCCGCTCGCGTTGCCGCTGCTGGCAGAAGCGGCGGCGCCGCTGAGGCCGCCGCCTCCGTAGTCGCCATACTGCTCGCGCGACGCCAGCGCGTCGGCGCGGCAGGCCTCCTTTTCTGCCTCCTGCTCTCGCAGCACCGCCGCAATCTCGCGCTCGGCCTCGCGTAGGCTCTCGGCGGCCGTCGCGTCGTGCGGATTGAGAGCTTTTGCCTTGCGCAGCAGCCGGACGGCACGCTGTAGGTCGCCGTTGCGCAGCGCGGTGGTACCCGCGGCGAGCGCCTGCGCCGCGGCCTCGCGGTTGGCAAAAGTGAGCTCCGGAGGATCTGCGGCCGCGGAGGAGGAGGAGGAGGTGGAGATGGAGGAGGTGCTGGTGGCCGGCAGAGAGGCAGCGGTGGTAGCAGCGGCACTCGGGACGGAGGGCTCCGCGGCGATGGCGGCGGCGGTGGATGAGGCTGCGGCAGTACTCGGCAAATGAGGAGTTGCCAAGGCCGATGGCCTGGTCTGAGCTCGTGAAGGCTCGGCAGGCGGTACTGCTGGCTGTGGTGGCGGCTGCGGCTGCGGCGCTTGTACAACTGCTGCTCCGGGCGCGGGCGACTTCTTGTGCGCGTCTCTGAGCTGCTGCAGCCGGCGCGCGACGGTGAGCCGCTTGTACTCGAGCGCAACCTGCAGCGGGGTCACGCCCTCGGGGTTCTCGACGCTCACGTCCATGCCGACCTCAGAGAGCCACTCGACGAGCGCAACGACACCGCCCATCGCTGCGTAGTGCATGGCCGTGTAGCCCTTGGACGTCGAGCGCGCATCGAGCACCGAAGGGTGTGCGGCGAGCAGCGCCTTTGCTTCCGCGATCTGCCCCTGCTGGCAGGCGCGCAGGAACGCCTTGCTCTCCTCGGCGGTCTCAGCCATATGCCGCGCGCGAACAGCGAATCGCGCACGCGCTCACGCACGTGTCGTCGGTGAGCCGCAAATTCACAGCGACCCGCAAACGCAACATGTAATGATGTAATCGACTCAGCCCGACGCGCGAGACACCGTACATGTACCGGCTTCACCTTCACGAACAAACATTTGCATGCGATTGCAACGCGCTGCACCGCATTAGGCAAGACTCGACGAGAACCGCCCTGGCCTCTGGTCGGTGCGGTGCCTGCCCCTGCGGAGGAAGAATGTCAGCGGCTCTAACGGACGTACTCATTGATGACAAGTCCTTTGCCAAACCAGTGCCACGATCCGCCGCAACCGGCGGAAGTACCACCTCCGGCTCATTGCCGCCCGACCCCGAGTCCCAGCAAATGTCGAATTCGAAGCTGCCCAAGAGCAAGCGCAACGTCATCCACGAAGGCAGCCCCAGGGTCTCCGACCGGTTTCCACGGGTGTTCAGCATGAGTGGTGCCGCGATGTTGCTGCCGTCACAGCACTCGGTGCACATGCAGCAGCAAATCGGCGGAAGTTCTAGTCCTCATCGTCGGCAGTCGAGGGAGTCAAAGGAGTCGAGGGAGTGCGAGACGTCGCCTTGCGGCTTTCGTCGCCTGTGCGTGTTCCAGTCCATCGCCTTCATCGTGTTCGCGCTCGGAAACATTGGGCTCAACGAGTTCAACCAGTATGCGCTCAGCAAGAATCCGCCATGGCCACGGTCCTGGCCCGCCTTCTGCTTCCCCGTCTTCTACTCTATGTGGCATATGTTCTTCTCGGCACTCGCCGCGTACCTTCTGGCATGCGTCGCGATGCCCAACGGCAAGGACCTGCCCTCGTTCGCGCAGCTGTGGCGGTATAAGCACGGACTGATCCCTATCGCGTGCTGTACAGCCATCAGCACCTGGCTAAACAACTGGAGCTTCACCCTCGTCTCCCTCTTCCTCAATCAAGCGATCCGTGCCATGGGGCCGCTGCCCACGGTCGTATTAGAGTACATCATCATCGGGCGCAACCCGGGCGCGCCGATCGTGGCGTGCGTGGGCTTCATCTGCATCGGCTCGATCCTCTCATGCGCCTATCGCTTCCAGGAGGCGTACATAGCGCCTCCGGACACTAGCGGCTTCGACGATGTGTGGCTGGGCTTCGCGATGGTGTCCATCTCCATCCTGCTCAGCTCGCTTCGTCCAGTGATCGCGATGATCCTGATGTCGGGCACCGAGACTCATCCAAAACTCGACCCGGCAGTGGTTCTCTTCTACGACTGCAGCCTCGCTTTCTGGTTCATGCTCCTCTATTGGACTGCCGGCCCCGAACGCGAGCCGAGCCTGGCGTACCTCGCCGACCCGGCCACGCGCTGGGTCGGTGTGCACGTGATCACCGTGGGCTCGTCGATGGCCTTCATGTACAACCTGGCGACCTACTACTACGTCAACCTCACCTCGGCAGTCACCGCCACAATCGGCGCCAACGCCGTCAAGATTACCCTGATCATCGTCGCCGCGATGCAGGACAATGACGTGCAGGACGTCTATACCTGGGCGGGCGTCGCGCTCGTCATCATCTCGATCGCCGCGTACGCTTATCTGACCATCGAAATCGCCGCTGCTGCTGGCGCGCCAGATGAAGACGCCTCGTTGGAGAAGCCGCCTGCTGTCGAGACCACGCCGCTACAGCCCGCGCCGCTCAAGTCTCCAGTACTTGGCCCACGCAACATGAGCGAACATGCCATGGCCCTGCTGACATGAACCAGCCGAGGGACAGGTTTTTGTGCGAAATCTGTGTCTACTTTCACAGCAGAAAGGTCATCAAAAAGTTTCGCCGCCGGGTGCATGGCTGCCGGGCGTTGACCAGTCCGCCTCCGAGCTCCACATGGCGTGCGTGTTAGCCGCGACCAAATCATCGTCGGGCAAGGCTGTTGGCTGCCATGGCGCGTCTACAAGTACTGCTTGCGTCGGCGCTTGTGCGGCGGTGCAGGAGCGGCAGCAGCGGCAGCGGGGGCTTGAGACAGGAGCAAATCAGAAATCCTCGGCTGGCAAGGATCGTGTGGGCGAGTCGCACGATAGCGAGGCCGTCGGCCTGCCTCTGGACGCGCAGTCTTTGTCGCTCTGGCTCGCAACCGAGCATCGCCGAGTGCTCTCCGCCATGCTCCTCTCGAGCTTGGACGGCAGCGCTCCTGACGCGACCCGATCGGCAGCCAAGGCGATCGTGCGATCGGAGACCCTCGAGCAGGCGCGAACGCTCACGATCGACCGATGGGGGAACCGCGCGCAGGCGCCGAGCGCCGAGACCTTGCAGCTGTGCATCGGCCTGCTGCGCACGCTCACGGAGCTGGCGGACTCGGGTGACGTGCTCGGAGGAGGCGGCGCGAGCGGCACAGGCAGCGAAGGCGGCGGAGGCACGACGAGAGGAGGCGACGGGGGCGATGCGGGCGGCGGAGCGGGCGGCGGAGCAGACGGCGGAGCGTGCGGCGGCATGCCGCAGGCGGGCTTCGTGCCTCTGCCGAGCGGCTTCCTACCGGGCGGCTTCGTGCCAGGTGCATCATACCGCGAGGGCGGTGCGGCGGTGGGCGCCGTACCGGGCGCTCTAATGCGCCCCAGCACCGAGGCAGAGTATGCTAGGCAGCTGCTACACTCGTCCACTGTCGTCAAGGACGCGTTGGCAGCCGGCGAGCTGCCCGAGCGACTGGTGGCGCTGTTGCACGCGCCGCTCGAGGGCCCCTTGCGGCTGCAGCGGCTGCAGCTCGATCTACGCTCGCAGGCTCTCGCGGCCGTGCGTTCGCTCTTGCAGGGGCCGACGGCGCCGCCGGCGCGGCCGCTGATGCTGCTGCGCGCGCTTCGGCCGGCTCTGGTGCGGCGTGCGCTCTTCCAACATCTGATGGTAGAGGGTCTTCCGCGCAGTAGAGCCTCCTCCTCCTCGTCGTCGACTTCGTTTGGGTCTTCGGGGGATGCCTATGCAGAGCAGCTCGCGATGACGCTCGCCGCGCTCACTACGGCGGTGGCTGAGCTTGCCGAGGCGGCGCCCGCGGCCGCGGCCCTCGCGGCGGCGAAGGCGGCGAGGCCCGAGCCCGAGGTGGCGGCGGCCGTGGAGGCGGCGATGAGCGCCGCGGCGAGTGCGGCAGAGCAAGCGGCAGAGGTGGCCATGCAAGTGAACACCGAGCTGGCAGAGCAAGCCGCTGCTGAGGCCGCCCTGTCGCCCGCCGCCAAATCCCCCGCCTCATCCCCCGCCACATCCCCCGCCACATCCTCTTCCGACAGGAATGGCGGCGGCGGCGGGGTGCTGCACTGGATCTTACTCGCGCTGTTGACCACGATCCCTGCTTTCGTTGTTTGGGAGGAGTCGGGGCGCACCTTGCCGCACGACGAGGTCATCCTGATCGGCATGATCTGCCTTCAAATCGCCTTCATCGTGCATGGCGCCACGCTGCGTACATGCGTGCGCCCCTCGCACGTGGCCGAAGCCGAGGGCACGTCAATGATGGATGCAATGATGCGGCGCGTCGTGAGCGTCCCTCTGCCCGTGGCATGCGCCACCTCCGCCGACGGCGCGCATGCGGCCCAGCGCCTCTGGTTCATTCTGCCCCCGGAGGCCGAGTGGCTGCTCGCGTCACCCGTAGGCGCGGCGGCGCTGCTGCGCTTCGTCGGGCGGGCGGGCGTGCCTCGCACGGGCCACGGCATAGCTCTTGGGACTCCCGGGCGCCATCCCGGGCGCACGCCACCCACAGCAGCGCTCTCGCTTCCTATTGGATCGGCAGGCGGCGGCAGCGCTGGCGGCGGCGGTACACGGGGCGGTGCTGGTCGCGCCAGCGGAAACGGCTCTGCTGCCCTCGACGCGTCCCTCGATCCCACTGAGGTGCTTCGCCGACTCGATAGGCTCGCGATCAACGTCGGACAATTGCATAACACCTTGCTCGGCCAGCTGCTGCAGCCCGCCCTCGCCCTCATCGCTCTTGTCGCCACCGTGCCTTCTACATACCACGGGAATCAGGGCGGCGGCGAGGGCGAACCTCCCTCGCTCGCTGGTGCGGACCCAACGGCCGTCTCGGCGCACCACTCGCGATTCGTACTTCGCCCGTGGTTCCTGCCCGACCCTGCTGCCCTCGGCGCCTCCGTTGCCATCCTCGGCGCCGGCGCGCTCGCCGCTTCGACCGCCGGCGCCGCCGCCCGAGCTCTCGGCGAGGACGAAGTCGCGTTACCGGCCACCGGACTCGTGTGTGGACTCCTCGGAGTGCTACTGCTACCCGTCCTCCTGGAGGCTTGGTGGCAGCCCCTACCGGCCGCCGTCGGTGGCGCCTCCGTCGGTGGCGCCGCCGCCGGCAGTAGCGCCGGCACCAGCGCCGGCGGCGCCGGGGCCGCCGAGGCCAACGAGCTGGGACTGGTACACTTTGCTTTCGTGCAGTGGGTGCGGCGGCAGGCAGCCCTGGCCGCACCGCGCCCGTCGGGGCGCGCGCCCGGTACTGCGCTCGCCCCGCACCCGGCTGAGCGCGCGGTGGCGGTGGCCCTTGGCCTGATGAGTGACTCCACACCGCAATACGTCTCCGCCGATCCGTACAACACCCAGAGCGCCGATTACGCCAAGCTGCGGCGCGCGCTGCTGCCGGCAGTGCGCCTGCGGCTGTGGGGAACCGACGAGGTCCAACGGACAGATAACCTCGCGGCGGTGGTGATCCCCCCTGGGGGGAGTCGCCCCTCCCGCCCGCCCCTCGGCAGCCGCCCAGCCGTCCATGAGAGCGCGTCAGCGGCGCTCGAGCGCCCCCTCGAGCCCGCAGTTCGCATCGTGGCCTCGGCCGACTTTCAGCATGCATACGACTCGTGGCGACGCTTTCCCTCCGCCAGCGGCTACGTCGAGGATGAGACTGGCCATGGCGGTGCGCAGCCGGCACAGGCGGCGGCGGTGGCGGCGCGGGAGACTTTGCATCAGTTCGAGAGGGCCGTCGCGGCGAGCACGGCGGCGGCACGTGCCGCGTCGAACCGGCTGCCCTCCCTCGCGGCCCTCGAGGCCACCTGCTTCCCCACATCGAGCGTCGGCCCGCCAAGTTTGAATGAGTCCCTTACCGGCTTCACCGGTGAGCTCGTCGCGCTCAGGTACGCCCTCGAAGCGCAGCACGACGCTCTCTTTCGAGCGAGCCAGAGCTGTTTGGTCTCGGGTAGCCATATCCTCTCGACCGCCTCCCGCGCCGCCGTGGCACCCAAAGTCGCCGCTGCTGGGATGGCGAGCACAGCGGCGGCCAAAGTCGCCGTTACCGCCGCCTTTGGCACTTGTGCGACGGCGGGCACCGCGAATGCGCGCAAGCTCGTCGAGAGCACGCCGCGCAGCAGCCGGAGATCATGGGGAATCCGATCTCATCGGGGCGAGATCCCCGAAGAGGCGCCCGGAAGTGGCGCGCCCGGTACGGCTCCTGCCTCGCGGCTGCTCCTGTCGGCTCAGAAGGAAGGGCCCGGCCGGCTGTCACGCAGGCCGTCACGCGCTCCGTCATTCTCCGTGGGTGTGGCGGGCGTCGCGGCGGGCAACACGGCGGGCGACACGGCGGGCGGCTTGGGCGGCGGCGGCAGCAGCGTCATCATGACTCTCGCTCCACCAACGACGGCGGGTCGGTGCGCGGTGAGGGGTCTCGACTTTAGCAGCACACCCGCGGCCGTACCGGAGCCTGCATCCGCGTACAATCCGGCCTCAACGCTGCCCGCGACGATCGGCTCGACGATGGGCGCCACCCAGGCTGCCCCATCGGCTGGCTCCCTCCTCGGGACCCTCCTCGCCACATCCCCCGCCACCCTCTCCGCCACCCTCCCCGGTACCCTCCCCGCCACTGCCACCCTCCCTGCCACCCTCCCCGCCACCCTCCCTGCCACCGCTACCCTCCTCGCCACCCTCCCTGCCACCGCTACCCTCCCCGCCACTGCCACCCTCCCCGCCACCCTCCCTGCTGGCGGGCTCGAGGCGTTCGACACGCGGCTGGCCATGGACAACGGCGACGCTGACAACGACGACGACGACGACGACGACGACGACGAAGATGACGACCCCGAATTGATCGCGGCAGACGTGATCGCTGCCGAGGTATGGCACTTTTTCGACGGCAACGGGCAGCAAGGCCCCGTCTCGGCCGCAGACCTCGCGACGCGGCGAGCACAGGGGCTGCTCACGGCCGGAGCCGCGCCCCTCTTCTGGCGCGAAGGGCTCGAGCAATGGGCGTCGCTCGAGGAGCTCCCAGAGCTGCTCGAGCTCATGAATGCGGCCGACCAGGTGTGAAACTTCCGGGTGTCAAACTTGGGAGCTCATAAAATCACACACATGTTCGACATGAATAGTTGATCTTGGGATGTCGTGCTCACCAGGCTGCTTGTTTAGTTTGATGAATTGAACTCATTAACCTCCGCGTTCGAGCGAGTGCCCATGACGGCGCCCCGCCGGACTTGCCGAAGATCGGAAGAGAGAGAGAGCGCTAATGCTCCTGTGCAAACGAGAGCCGCGCGCCGCGACGGCCAAGGCCGCCAGCCGCGCGAAATCGCATCCTCGTAACAATGTTACTTCGAGGGCTGACCGTGTTTGCAGGAGCGGGCGGCTTTCTATTCGGCTACAACCTGGGCGTCATCGCAGGGGTACTCCCACTGCTACGCAACGACACCAACCTCGCTCTCGATGACACGATGACGGAGCTCATCGTTGGCCAGGCCAAGGTTGGCGCGGCACTCAGCGCGCTCATCGGGACGTGGGTGCTGCAGACCCGCGGGCACGTCACGGTCTTCTGGGTCGCCGGCCTCGCCTTCGTCGCCGGTCCTATCCTCGTCGCCGCGGGCTCGTCGCACTGGGTGATGGTCGCTGCCGGCCGGCTGCTTACCGGCGTGGCCCTCGGCCTCTCGGCCGTCGCCTCCCCAACGTACCTCGCCGAGGTGACGCCCGCGCGATCGCGCGGCTTCGTCATCAGCATGTACGATCTCATGCTCACCATGGGTGCGCTCACGGCCGCGGGCGTGAACGCGTTGCTGCAGGTACAAGAGGTCGTCGACTGGTTGGACGCCAACCGTATAGCCAACGTGGTGCTAGAGCCTTGGCGGATCGCGTTCGCGCTGCCCGGTCTGGCTGCGCTGCCTTACTTCCTGTGCAGCCTCTGCCTGCCCGAGACGCCCGCATTCCTCGCGCAGCGTGGTCAGATAGACGATGCACTCGATCTACTGCGACGGCTGCATGGCAAGGCCGCGTCGGCGAGCGCGGCGTCGAACGCGGCGTTCACATCGACATCGGCGGCGACGCCGACGGTGCAGCGGCTGCCATCGGCTGCACAGCTGGTGCCGCCGCATCTCAGTCCGAGCTACCAGCTGCCCGTGCCGGTACGGACCCCCTCTGCGCCTCGATCGATCTCGGGCGCGAGATCGATCGAGGGCGCAGAGCCGCCGCCGCGCTCGCCGTTCACGCTGCCGCCACTGCCGCCGCCGCCGGCCTCGCCGCCCAACCGTCCCGACGTGTTACAGGCCGCCTCACCGCCCGTCTTGCCGTCCATCTCGCCGCCCGCCTCGGCCCCCGCGGCGAGCGCACGCGGTCCAGGTCCATCAGCGCCGTCGTCGCCGCCAGCCTCACCGCCGTCACCACTCCTGCAGCCCCAGTCGCCGGCGCTGCCGCCGCGGACGTTTCCGAATCGGATGGAGTACCCAGAAGGCCGTTGGGATCGCGGCGCAGCCAGCCAGGTCTCCCCAGCGCAGCCCTCATCAAGCCTCATCAGCCCTCACCAGCCCTCATCAAGCCGCCAAGCTTCTGGCAGCTTACCACAGCCCTGTTGCAGCAGCTTACCACAGCCCTGTTGCAGCAGCTTTCCACAGCCCTCGTCCTCGAGCAGCTTTCCACAGCCCTCGTCCTCGGGCGGCTTTCCACAGCCCTCGTCCGGCGGGTTCCACAGCCGGGGCCACAGCCGGCAGTCGTCGCGTGGGCTTGAGCCGTCCTGGGGGGACGATACCCTGATGACAGGCTCGCCCGACGTGACCGTGGACGGAGGTCAGGGCAGCAGTCTGATGCGATACACGTGCGCGTCGAGCAACGCTTCGATGACTGAATTGCCGCTCACGGCGAGTGCGGAGCGGCTGCAGCGGCTAGTGGAGGAGGAGCAGCAGGAGGAGCTCAAGTTGCGCTGCACGACCTCGCGGGCGGCCGACGGTGAGTACACAGCATGGGGGTGCCTGATACGGCGCGAGCGCTTCGGCTTTATTCTGGTGCTCGCGCTCGCGGCAGTCAACCAAGCCAACGGCGCCTCGTCCGTGCTCAATTACTCGACGACGCTTCTGATGAGTTCCCTCTTCGAGGTACCCGTCGAGCTAGCGGTTACGCTCTCGCTCCTCCTGCTCTCGACGAAGCTACTCGGAGTCATCGCCTCACTGCTCCTCGCCGGGCGATGCGGCCGGCGCATGCTCGTGCTCGCGGGCGCGCTCCTGACGGCCGGATGCCTCGCACTCGCCGCTGGCGCGTGTGCCTATGGCTCGCTGGCCGGAGTGCTCGTTGGTCTCTTCGGGTTTGTCCTCAGTTACGGGCTCACGCTCGCGCCAACCTTGCATCTGCTGCTAGCGGAGCTCTTCTCGCCGACCGCCCGGCCGCTCGGCGCGTGCCTCGCGACAGCGCTCTCCTTTAGCGCTGGCGCCGTCGTCGACCTGAGCATGCTCAGTTTGGTGGATGCTCTCGGCTGGTCGATCGTGCTGGGTCTTCTCGGATGCGTCTGCCTGCTAGGCGGCCTGCCGGTGCTGCTGCTGCCCGAAACGTGCGGCAGGACGCTGTCGGAGATCCAGAGCCTCCTCGCAGCGCGCCGAACCAGCGGCAGCTGTCATCCGTGCGGCGGCGCTGAGGAAGGCGAGCGCACAGCGCGCCTCGCGTCGCCCTTGTACGACGCGCAGGGGCAAGATCTCACGAAGCGGGCGAGCTCTGCGCTCGCCCTGTCTTTGTGACGACCGATTAGATGCCGCATGCCCAAGGACAGAACCACTGAGAAGCCGCACCAGATCACTGCACAGCCACAGGTCGGTCGTGCCAAAGACTTTCATGCTTCAAGGCTTGGTTATCGCAACGCACGGCCACAGGGGGGATGTTACCACAAACACGTCTTTGCCGATCTTATTTGCCGATCACTCCGCCTGCGTCTCGCAACCGGTAGACGGTTTCAATTATAGGTTTCAAGACCGATTAGGCATCGACGTCAAAAAGAAGGTTACTGGCGTGAATTTGGTTAGGTCCGTCCATCAAAACTTAACATACAATCATGGTTCACGCACGACATGTGGCTCATGATCACAGCGTCACACAGCGTAAGTCTTACTAACAGACCGTCGAGACTGTGTACGACAGATAACGAGGTACGAGAGGACCGGACAGTGACGGAGCCGAGCCGAGCGGCGTCGCTCCGAGATGCGAGAGCGAGTCCCGCCTCGCCGTTCATTGCTGTTCCATAGGCTGTTCCATGGGCTGTTCCATAGGCCATATCGTCGCGCCGCGCGAAAGCGCGAGACCGAGAGCGAGTCCCGGGGGCCGGCGCGTGCGCATGCGCATCGTACCGGTGCCCGCAAGCAGCTGGGCATTTGCGGCGGCCGGGCACCTCACCATCCCTTCTCCAAAGAAAATAAAACGTTGAGTAGCAGCGCATTGCGTTTAGCGCTTCTTTGGGCGCTCTCATACCCATATTTGGGTCTGCCTGGAGTCCTTTTTGGACGCGATTCCCGTCGGAGGGCGTCAGACCCTTGCGCGACATCGCAGTCGCCCGCACACGCACATCGCTCACGCCTGAAGAAATGCTTGCAGGGTGTGTGTTTTTGCTCACGGCTATCGTTGCGATGCCCACCGGCGACTCGTCCGGGCGGCTTGCTCAGCTTGAGCCGGCTCCGCTTGAGAAGGCGTCGCCGTCGAGGCCAGAGCTCAAGGCCGCGAAACGCGAAGTGAAGCTCCACCTGTACGACCGGAATGTGTGGAGCATGAGCGCAAACTCAAACATGCTCCTCGCAATGACCCTAGGAGGCAAGCTCCGTATACTTGCCGATTTCCTGCTCGACAGTGCAGGCACAGGCGTACCTATCGACGAACAGACTCTTGCGTATGCGAATCACGTGAGGGGCTTGACCGACGCTCAGATTTTGGACGAGGCGCACACCGACGCCGTCAAAACTACCTTTGCGGAAGGAATGCTGCTCATGACCACCGATGAGGGTGAGGAGCGGGGCCTTACATTCACCGAGGAAGACATAGACAGGCTCTCGGGCACGTACCACTACAGTGGCGGCGGCGACGGCGCTGACCGGCTGGACCTTGGTGCCGCGGTCTCCCCCCCCTCCCCCAGTGCGTCGAAGAAGGAGAAAAGCGTCAAAACCAAGGCGGCCGTCATCTACGCAGACATCCCGTGCGCAGCCCTCAAGTGGGACCCTCAGTTGGGCTTCAATGGGCCTACTACGGTGCCCTACTGCTTCGACCCGAATATCAACGATGGGTAAGGCTGCCTTGAACGAACGCACGCGCATCCCTGCCGACGCTCATCCGGCTGGCGTGATCTTTGTTTTTCTCTCTCTCTCTCGCTCGCTCTCTCTCGCTCTCGCTCACCGAATGCGATCCGTTGGATCTCTCTCCTGTGTGCGCAGGCGCAAGCAGGCCGTGTATCAGGCTATCAATAAGATTGCCGCGGACGGCCTGTCCGACTGCATCGGCTTTCAGGAAGTGACGTGTACTAACACGACTCAGAAGAAGATCCGATTCAAAGTGGTCGACACAAACTCATGCCACGCAGCGTGTGGCGCAGTGGAGACCGAGGTCAACCTGGGCTGGTGCGACTCCGTCGTGTACCTCGGCTCGATCATCCACGAGATCGGCCACGCGGTCGGACTGGGGCACGAGCACAAGCGGCCCGACCGCAACCAGTACATCACGGTGAACTTTACTAACATCACTCCGGACTGGGTATCACAGTATTCGATCGACCCGGACATGAATATGGCGCAAAGCTACAATTACAACTCGCTCATGCACTACCCTAGCGGCTGCACCGGGACCAGCCCGTCAACATGCCAAATCACGCAGCCGGCGGGCACGCCGCCCATCGGCCGCAGTTCGGGCGGCTTCGACGCGAACGACATGGAGCAGATCCGTGATATCTACGAGTGCCGCACGCGCCCGCCAGGCCCGCCTCCCTCGCCATCGCCGCCGCTCCCTTGCGTGAACTCCCCTAATACCGGCTTCAACTCGCCATTTAACACTTGCGCGTCCCTCGCCCCCTTTTGCAATCACGCCGAGTACGGGCGGACGATCCGTTACGAATGCCCCGTCACGTGCTGCGTGGGGACCTGCTGCAGCCCCCCCGCAGTCGCGCCGCCAGGCGGGTTCAGCCCGCCATCGCTACGGCCGCCGCCGGCGCCGGCGGTATCGCCGCCGCGTGCAAGCCCGCCATTGCTACGGCCGCCGCCGGCGCCGGCGGTATCGCCGCCGCGTGCAAGCCCGCCATCGCTACGGCCGCCGCCGCCACCGCCGCCACCGCCGCCGCCATCGCGACGGCCGCCGCCGCCGCCGCCGCCACCGCCGCCGCCGCCGCCGCCGCCGCCGCCATCGCGACGGCCGCCGCCGCCACCGCCGCCGCCGCCGCCGCCGCTGCCGCTGCCATCGCTATCGCCGCCGGTTGCAAGCTGCCCAGCAGGGACGAGCTCTGTTCCTGTGCAGCTGTTCACACAGATGTGGGCGGATGAGATCAGCTTCAAGATCGATGGCGTCACAATCACCTCGGGAACGCTGGCCAACTCCCAGACGTACACGTACTCGCCGTGCCTCGCCCCTGGTTCGCACTTTCTCCTCCTCCTTGATTCCTTCGGGGACGGCTGGCACGGAGGCTACGTGAGAATCAACAATGTCAACTACGGCACGACCTTCACAAGTGGAGCCTCCATGTCGGCCATATTCTACATCGGCCCCGCGCCGCCGCCGGCGCCGGCGGTATCACCGCCGGTTGCAAGCCCGCCATCGCTACGGCCGCCGCTGCCGCTGCCATCGCTATCGCCGCCGGTTACAAGCTGCCCAGCAGCGAGAAGCTCTGTTCCTGTGCAGCTGTTCACACAGATGTGGGCGGATGAGATCAGCTTCAAGATCGATGGCGTTACAATCACCTCGGGAACGCTGGCCAACTCCCAGACGTACACGTACTCGCCGTGCCTCGCCCCTGGTTCGCACTTTCTCCTCCTCCTTGATTCCTTCGGGGACGGCTGGCACGGAGGCTACGTGAGAATCAACAATGTCAACTACGGCACGACCTTCACAAGTGGAGCCTCCATGTCGGCCATATTCTACATCGGCCCCGCGCCGCCGCCGGCGCCGGCGGTATCACCGCCGGTTGCAAGCCCGCCATCGCTACGGCCGCCGCTGCCGCTGCCATCGCTATCGCCGCCGGTTACAAGCTGCCCAGCAGCGAGAAGCTCTGTTCCTGTGCAGCTGTTCACACAGATGTGGGCGGATGAGATCAGCTTCAAGATCGATGGCGTTACAATCACCTCGGGAACGCTGGCCAACTCCCAGACGTACACGTACTCGCCGTGCCTCGCCCCTGGTTCGCACTTTCTCCTCCTCCTTGATTCCTTCGGGGACGGCTGGCACGGAGGCTACGTGAGAATCAACAATGTCAACTACGGCACGACCTTCACAAGTGGAGCCTCCATGACGTTCACTTTCAACGTCTAAGTGCAAGTGCAGCCGATAGCGTAAGCGTACCTGCTGCAGGACGCGTAGCTGTGATGACTCTTGCATGCATGCGGCGCGCATGCACATTCATGCCCCGTGTCCGTTCAGGGGTTGCGCGGGAGCCTGTCAGACGGAAAGACAAAGGAGATGTATCAACCTCTATACGAGGTGTGCCTTGCGTGCGGTGTGCCAGCCATGCAGCCGATGTGGCGATGTGCAAAAGGCGGAGTAGGGGGTATCGCCCGGCGCGGGGGTGACGCGCGTGGGACGCCGGGGGAGCCGTGGCAACTGGCGAGTCCCGCGCGCGAGGACGTGGAGACGTCCCTCGAGATGATGCTCGATCGTGTGCGGCGATGATGCCGCGATGTAGCCGCGATGCGGCATGTGCGCACCGGTCTCGCGACCGGGGGACGGGGGTGGCGGGCGGTCATCACGGTGCACGGCGTGCACCGCACCCTCGAGCTCGACCGACGGGCGCCGGACGGGACGTGACACAAGGTCAAGGACGTGACGGTGATACATTCGGTGTGGGGTGTGTCCTGTGCGAAAGTCGTCATGGAAAGTGTGTAACGACAACGGACAACGCGCGCGTTGTCGCGGTGATCATGTTGCACTCCGGTGACGAGCGCTAAGTGAGACTATACGCGTCAGGGTCGATCGCGTGAAACGCGCCAAACGCGAATTTCTCAGTCAGACAGAGCCTCACGTCTCACTTCAACCGACGTATTTATGTACCTCGAGTGTGGCCCGTCGCGTTCCGCGGGCTCGACGGAAAACCGCCATGCGCAGTCGGCACATCGAGCGTACGTGAGCGTGTCTCTGCTCAAACCCCATCTCTCGTTTCTCCATCGGAGTTCTCTGCAGCCTCTGGGGACTCAACTGGCGGCTGCAGTGGAGTGGGCGGCCCCGTCTGCTGCTGCTGCTGCTGCTGCTGCTGCTGCTGCTGCTGCTGCTGCTGCTGCTGCTGCTGCTGCACCGTGAGCTGCACCGTGTGCCCGAGCTGCACGCTCAGGGCCGCCCTCACATCGCTCCCAGCGAGCAACGCCTCGGCTGCGGAGAGCTCGTGGAACGCGCTCGGGGGCGGCGGGCTGCCGCTGGCTGCAGCCACCGTCAGGGCAGCACGCTGCCGCTGCAGCTCGGCCTTTGCATTGGCCACCCACTCGGCGGGTATCTGGCACTGAATGCCGCCTCCATCGGCCCCGGTTTCCTCGGTAGGTCGGTGGGTCGGGCACACGCCCGAGACGTCGACGAGCGAGAGGAGGCTTTGCAGCGACTGCACGTAGTTGACATCAGAGAGCGCCTCACGATGGATGAGCAACGACACGGTGAAGAGGTCGGTGCCCTCAAGCATCGCCTCCGGCCGCGCGTCGGCGGCGCCCGCGCGCGCCCGCAGCTCTTCGACGAGCTCCGCGAGCACGGCCCGCAGCGCCGTGGCGGCCGGGTGCGGCGGGTGCTCGGGGCGCCGCTCGAGGTGAAGCGAGGCCGCCTGCTTGAGCAGCTTGAGCGGCTTGTGCACGCTGCTTGGGAGCACCGCAGCCTCGGTGCAGATGTTGAGCGCGAGCCGGAGCGAGCCATGCACGATGCCAGCGTGCCCGAGGTGGCCGGTGAGCGCATTGAAGAGCAAGTTCGAGACGAACCCGTAGTAGCGCGCTATGTTGGGCGCCATGGGCGAGTGGGCGAGCATGCGCCGCCGCTCCGCACGCACGCCCGCGAGCGAGCGGCTGCTGGCGAGGTCAGCCGTGCCGAGCTCGGCGGTAGGCGGTTGCTCATGGTGCGTGCGCAGCGTGCTCAGCATCAGCGCGGCGCACTGCATATCCAGGCTGGCGAGCGCAGCCGAGAGCACGTACACGACCGCGAGCATCGTCTCCGGAGGCGGCTCGCGCACGGGCGGCGTCGGCGGTGTCGGTGGAGGCGGATTTGGCAGCCCCGCTGCAGTCATGTCCGCGCCGCTATTGGCGGCTGCGGCCTCGGCAGCCGTGGGCGGGGCGGCCTGTTGCTGTGGCACGAGCAGCGTGGCGGCGGCGGCGGTGGGCGTGGGCGTGGGGGGGTGGGCGGTGGGCGTGTGCATGCGCAGTGTGGGCGCAAGCACGGAGAAGCACACGCCAAGGAGCGGCAGAACGCGCCCCGCCTCGGTCTCCATGCCCCACGCGGCCATGCAACGCTGTCGGCACTGCACGCTGTGTGGGTCGCGCTTGTCGAGTTTCTGGATCCAATCCACCAGCCGAGCAGCGACATCCATCACGATGCGCAGCACACCCCACGTGTTAAACTCGCCCGAGGCCGTGCGCGCATGCACGAGCTCGATAATGCTCGTGAGCCGCGGCAGCAGTCGCATCTCGCACGCGAGGGACTTGTCGTCGGGCGATTCGATCAACAGGTCGAGGAGCACGAGTACGTTGCCCGAGTTGAGGTTGGCGCGCTCGTCGAGGGCTTGCTGGAGCACATTGTAGCGGAATTGAGGGTAGAGCGCCGCGGGCTCGAGCATCGTGAGCAGGGTCTCGGGGAGCGATAGGCCCTCGGGCAGCGGCTTGCGCCCTTCCCCCAGCCTATTGGGCAGCCGCGCGGCGTGCAGCGGCAGGAGGCTCGCGTAGTCGGACGTCTCTATGAGTATGTAGCGCACGGCCCACTCCCAGTTGCGGTGCGTGTGCAGCACCTGATGGCAATCGTAGCTCGGCGGCTCGACGGTCTCGTACTCGAGCACGGCGCGCATCAGCCCATAAAAGGGCGTGAGCAGCTGCTGGTTGTACTGGATGCTACGCTCCTTCGGTCGCAGGCTCACGTGCGAGTCGAGAAGCCGCCTGAAGGTGTTGGGCTGTGCGGCGAGCATGAGCGCGGACGCGTGCACGGGCCCGCTCGGCTGCGGCGCGAGCGCCGCGTAGTACCAAAAGGTGATGAGATGCCGCTTGCTCTCGTCGTGTTCGATGTGCTGCACATCCTGCGCGTCGTAGCAGCTCAGCAGTGGCGCGAGTGGCACGCTCGCAACGGCGCCATTCTTGACCATCCACGTGAGCACGCGGAAGTACGCAGCCAGCCGCATCGAGGAGTGCTCCTGCAGCAGCGCCTTGTTGCCCGGCACGTCGCGCGGGTCGGGAGCCTCGCGGATCTGGAGACTAAGCTCCTTCGCAATGTCCGTAGCCCACGGCAGCAGGCTCAGCAGATGATTGTACAAAAGGTCGAGGCAGGCTGAGTGGGTGGGCGGCGGCGGCTGCGGCGGTTCGAACGGCGTCGTCGCGGGCGTCGTCGCAGCGATGGTGGTGGCGCCCGGGAGCAATGGACCCTCGACCTCGAGGGGCATGCCGTCGATGTCTTCAGACGGCGCCATGCCGCTGGCCGTCGGACCTCGGGTTGTCGTGTCGGGCGAAGCGGGAGCGTCCCTAGTGAGCAGCGTGATGACGAGCGTCTCGGCAACAGCGCGTACGCCCTCGCCGTTTGTGCCGAGCAGCCAGTCGGCCAGCCACAGCTGCGTGTTCTCGAGCAGCCACCGACGCGCCCCTGGGTGCGCCGCGAGCGACACGAGCATGCGCAGGCATGCCATCGTGGCGAGCTTGAAGCGCATGTTTTTGGCGATGACGTTGAGCAGCCTGGCCATAGCGGCGGGGATGCGCGATTCGTGCAGGGAGTCGGGCATCGTGACGACGGCCGAGAAGATGTGCAGATACGGCGCGAGGGCGTCTGCGTCCATGGTGTCGATGCCCTGCAGCACGATGTGGATCACGTGGCCCGTCTGGCCCTTGTCGTCGAAGCATGTGTGCAGCAGCAGCGCCTCGAGCGCCCGCACGTTGAGCCCATCCTTGAGCATCTTCGAGACGAAGGGGGTGCACGTCGCCATCTGCAGGTCGTCCGAGGTCATGGTGAGCAGCGGCGTGATCGAGTAGGGCGTTGCCGCGGAGGCAGGCGGCTCGCGCGACGACGAGAGCACGAGCGTCGCAATCAGCTCGAGCATATGTTCCAAATTTGGCAGCGTGAACTTGTCGCCCATGCGCGTGCGCTTGGAGCGGTGATTGGGCCCGTCCGAGTCGGCGAGGGGCGAATCGTCGCCCAGGTAGAAGTCGACAAGCTGCGTGACGACACGCCGGCGGAGCAGAAACTTCTTCTCCTCGGCACCAAGGCGGGCGAACTCGAGCATCACGAGGAAGAATTGAGGAAAGTGGCGCCAGTGCGATGAGGCCTCGTTGACCATCGAGAGCAGCGCCGAGACCGTGCGCACCGCCGCGGCCGCCGGCTCGCGCCGCATGGGTGCCATCGCCTCGGCATGCGGAGGCGGCTGGGGCTCGATCGCGGGCGCCGTGGCGGTCGCGGTCGTGGGGCCGCCACTGATGCGCGGGCGCGTGCGCCGCTCTCCACCCGCTGGATCAGCGCCCATCTCGGCGCCCATCTCGGCGCCCATCTCGACGTCCATAGGCTGTTCCGGCGGAGGTGGGGGCGGTGGCAGCTGTGGCGCGTCGGCGCCGTCAATCGCGGGATGCGGGGCGGGCGTGGCCCCGAAAGGTTCTCGGGTTGATGGAAGATGGCCATTGTTCGAATAGGGTGGTGGTGGCGGGCCATCGCGTCCGCGCGCGATCCTGGGGGCGCTTCCATCGCGCTCCGAGCTGTCGTCTTCCTCCGACGAGGAGGACGACGAGGAAGACGAGCCACCGCCGATGGCAACGCCCTGCATGGGCTCCTCGATACCATCTGGTGTGTGCCACACGTCGTACAACGCGAGCTCTGTGGAGCGCAAGCAGCGCATCGCATGCAGCAGCAGCGACGAGAAGGCGTTGCGCATCTCGCCCACGGTGCACACGAGGAGCATCTGGCGCAGCCATCCCGCCGCCTCCGCCTCGAGCAGCAGCCAGCGGCACGCAGGCAGGCTGCGCGCAAGCCCATCCTGCAGTAGCGAGAGCCACGCGTTCAGAGACGACTTGTCCTTCGCATGCGCCAGGCAGACGACGAGGAAGCGGCAGCCCAGCTGCAGGGCGCGCATGATCTGATCCGACTCAGCGTCCAAGCATGCCAGCGATGCGGGGTCCGCCGCGATGCCTGGCGCCATCGTGAGCGTAGCCGTGCCGGCCGCAATTGCGTCGGCCGACGGCATGGACGGCGCAGCTTCAATCGATGGAGCGGCAGCCGAGGGCAGTAGCTCGGGGAGCTTCGTGATCGCGCCGGTGACCACGCGCCGCACAAAGGCAAAGTGCGCCGAGTCGAAGATGAGTCGATCGCGCAGGAACTGCAGATTCTCCGACCAGGCGGAGATCGTGATCGACGGAGGCACGCGCACTGGCGGCGCCGCGCGCAGCAGCGTGGCGGTGCCGTGCTCGGCCCCCACCTCGTTGACAGCCTGGGCCGGGGCTGAGGCGTTGGCGACGGAGGCGGTGCCATCCGCATTCTCCGGCGTGGCGGCAGCATTCGCAAAGGCAGGGACTGCGGTACTCGTCGGTCGGTCGGTTTCCGTCGTCGGCGGGGGCATACGCTCGTACAGCAGCATGTAGGCGGAGTGCGGCTTGGGAGCCAGTCGCGGGACGTGCTTCTGCAGCTCCGCGTCCCACTGCATCACGGGCTCCATCCCGCCGTAGCAACACCTAGGCAGGTCGCGCTCGGCGAACGGCTCGACGAGCGTGTCGTTGAAGTGCAACCAGCAGCCCGGGCCGCCCGAGCCGGCACCGCTCGCGACGCTGGCGGTGCGCCGCTCCTTAATGTAGGAATAGTAATGGCCCGAGTCAGCGGTGCCCGAGTGCACGAGCACGCCGACGAGCTCGTACAGCTGCCCCGCCGCCAACGCGACCGCATGGTCGGTGGCGCTAACGCCAGCCGCGCTGTCGTGAGCGCCAACGCCTGCCGCGCTGGCGGCCGACGCACGGGCAGCCGCTCCGCTCGGCACCCCGGCTCCGTCGACTTCAGCACCAACGCCTCCGCCGTTGTCGGAAGACCCGGTGACGGCCGCGTCGGCGGCGGCCGCTTGCGAGGCGGCCGCGGCGGCGATGCCTTCGGCCGTGTACGGCCGCATGTTGATGGTGAACGGGAACTCGAAGTGGTCGTCCAACTTCACCTTGCGCATCGCCTCGAAGTCGAATTCGAATCGCTTGAGGTGGATGAAGAGCACGGGCGGCAGCTTGCCCACGCATGTGCGCTTCAGGGCCTCAACGTACTCGCCGCTCTCGCACTTGAACTTGTTGTCGCCGTCGAGCACCTCGCCCTCGACATACGAGGCGAGCCCGTCCAAGACCGACTTCTTGCACTTGACGTCGATCGAGAGCGTGTAAAAGATCTCGTGTCGGTCGGAAAGCATGCGCCCGTCCTTACTCACGATCTGGTTGACGAGCGTGCCGCCGAAGAGGGAGGACAGCAGCTTGGCGGCGGGCGTGTCTTTCAGAGCGCCCTCGAGCTGCTCGATGAGCTGGTTGTAGAACTCGTCCACGTCCATCTGGACAGAGGGGTTGATGGGCAGCGCGTCGTAGTCGCGCCACGCGGCGCATAGGTCGCGCGTGTCGAAAAACTTCTTCTCGCTCTCGTGCAGGAAAGCGTACATGATCTGTAGCTGCGCGAGGAGCGCCTTGTTGGGCGTGCCCTTCTCCTTCGGCGGCTGCGGAGGCTCGTCGGGCATGGGCAGCTCAATGATGCCGCCGCGGAACTCGGGGATCATGTACAGCTGCTGCACAAGCGCGTTCATGTAGCACGTGGCGCCCAGGTTCTTGAGCCCTACGAAGCCGCAGCGCGCTCGCTCCATGGCGCTCGGCATGTAGTGCCATAGCGTGCGCGGCGGCGCGCCGCCGGTGCGCGGGTCATGCAGCCGCCGAAGCAGCTCGATGAGCTCGTCGCGCTCGGCGCCCGCGTGCGCACGCTCCTCGGCCATCTCAACGAGCAGCGCGAGCGCGCACACGCGTGTCTCGGCCGCCTTGCACTTGGGCGGCGCCGTAGGGCCGAGCGCTCGCGCCTCGAGGAGGCTTGGAAGCGAGAAGAGGTCCGAGAAGACGTCGTGCAGCAGTTGACGGCGTGCGGGCAGTTGTAGCCGCGAGTGGAGCAGCCGCAGGCCGTGCAGCAAGCCGAGCAGCACCTGATCGACGACCTCAGGCCGGTCGCGCCGCTCGTACACGCCGTGCGTGCGCAGCATCGTGATCAGCTGCTCGGCGAGGGCCTGCGCGCGCCCTTCGCCCCCCAGCCAGCTCGGCGAGCCCGCGCAGCTGCTCGCCAGGTCGCCGATGATGAGCGCGTGCATCAGCTCAAAATACTGGCGCGAGCGCGCGTTGTGCGCCTGCACAGTGGGCAGCAGTCGCAGCAGTGCGGCAAGCAGCACCTGCCGTGTCTGCATCGCGTGGCCGCCGGCGACAACGGACGAGGCGGCGGCGGCGGCGTGCCCTGCCGCAGACCCCACCGACGTCGCCGCGCGGCTCGCCTCAGCGACGCCGCCCGAGGGCGCAGGAGTACTCGGCGCCTGCTGCTCGGGCGCCGCGGAGCCGCCACCGAGCACATGTAGCGCGACGCAGCACTCTAGCCTCGCCTCCACGTTTGGGCACCGGAGCAGCATCGAGAATAGCCAGCTGCCGTGCGTGATCTCCCGACAGAGGGCGTCCAGAGGTGCCGCCGCCGAGGCGACGCTTGCGGCAAGCAGCTGGAGTGCCTCGCGTGTGATCTGCACGTCCACCGCCGCATCCGAGCCCTCGAGCGCGGGATCGTCGACGTGCAGCGCCTCTGTTCGATTTGCGTCGCCATTGCTGCTGGCCGCGCCGCCCGCTGACGGCTCCACGGCCGATTCGAGGGGAGACGCGGCGTTGGCGGTGCGCTCGAGCAAGCTTATCAGGCGGGCCGCAAACTCGGACGAGCGGGCCGGCTCGCTCACGTCGCCCTCGGCGAGGCGCGAGAAGCTGCGTCGGCTCCAAATGGGCTGCGCAGCGGGCGGTAGGCTCGTGCCCGCGCCGCTAGCGGCCCCGGGCAGCTCGGCGACGCTGCTGTCATGCGACACGTTTGCGACGGAGGGAAGCGGCGAGAGCTCCGGCGGCTCCACGGGCGCGATGGGCAGCGGCCCAGCGGCCGTCGAAGGCGCGGCGAGCACGAATTGGCACACGAGCTTGAGCAGCAGCACCAGGCACGGCTTGCGCTGTGAGCCGCGCGTGTTGTCGAGCAGGTCGGGCGTGCCCGGCGGTGGCAGTAGCAGCGCCAACAGCTGCTTGACGCCGCCGTGCGCCACAAAAGCCGCTTTCCACCTTAGACCGTCGGGGCTCGCGCCCGCGTCTGCCTCAGCCGACGAGCCGAACATGAGGCTGTCGACCGTCTGCAGAGCGTAGAAGAGCTTAAAGGAGGAAGGTCCTGTGTGCAGCAGCGCTGGCCAATCGACGGGGGTGTGAAGTGGCAGCGAGGGCAGTGCGGCGAGGCCCGAGCGCATCGCACGGTTGGTGGGTAGCATCATCAGCAGCTGCCATGACTGCAGCGCGAGGCGCGAGTCTGAGAGCGAGAGCAACTCGAAGAGCGTCGCAAAGTGCGTGCCCTCATCCGCGAGCATCTGGGCCGGTGATGAGGAGCCTGCAGCCTCAGGGCCGCCCTCGGCGTCGCCGTCGCTGCTACACGTCGCCTCCATTGGCGTGGGGCCGTCGGTATTTTCGTCGGCATCGGCTGCGCAGCCGCCATGGCTGCCCGTTTGACGCGCGGCGGCGTCTGGCTCGGGCGCGCCGGCGCCGGCAGAAGTCGCGGTCCCGGTCGCGGACGTCGCGTCTGCCGCATCGGCACCGGGGGCGCCCTTGTTCGGTGAGGTCGACTGTCGGCGCATGACGTGGATGCAGTATGGCTCGCGCAGCTTCAGCTCGGCGAGCGTGCGATAATCCTCCTTCAGTTCCTTGCCCTGGGTGATCATGCGGAGCAGTTGCGGCGTCTCCGGCTGCCACTCACCGTGCGCCGAGAGCTCACGCCACACGTGCGCGCGTAGCGCCGCAACTGTCAGGTGGGCGTCGACGACCACCTCGAGCTTGGGGGTGTTCGAGCCGCCCACCACGGCCACGAGGATCCGCATCGGCGCGCCACGAACCGCGACGCCGTGCCGACGCGCACGCCCACCTCGCGATTCGTCCGGCGGCAGCTTGACCTCGACTTCCTCGACGAAGAGTCGGAGCAACGTGAGGCAGCGCTCGACGCGCAGCGAGAGCGTGGCTTCGCGCATCGTGCCTTCCTCGGTGGACAGCGCGTCTGGCAGCTGCTCCGCGTCCGCCGCGGCGGCGCCCGACGAGGGCGTGGTCGGCCTCAAGGCCGCTGGCGGCGCGCCCTGCAGCGCGCGCAAATCGTCCGCGGCAGTGGCGAGAGAGCGCATGCATTGGTGGACGAAGGCGCGCCGCTGCTGCGCTTGAGCGCGTGGCTGGTCGGGCGGGAGCGAGCGATGTAGCTGCGTGAGCAGCGCGACTGCATGCTTGCCCACCGTCACATCCGTCGCTCGCAGCGCCACATCCCAGAGTGTGCGCACGCCGAAAAGCGGCAGCCCGAGCACAGTGAACGCGCCCTGCTCGCGCTGTGCGAAGAGGCCCTCCTTCCAATTGATCCACTTGAAGAGAAACTCGATGCATGAAAAGCCTCCCGTCGTGAGCGTTGGAAGCGGCAGCGACGACGCGCGCTCGAAGAGCATCTTCGTCGTCTCCAGATCGAATGCGCTCTCGCTCTTGAGCCGCACGTTCTCGATCCACTGGTATAGCCTGTCCGCCTCGGAGTCGCAACTCTGCCGCTCGACGCAGCAGCCCCAAAGCAAGAGCACCTGCCGCTGCGAGAGCTTCAGGAGCGAGTTGGTGACACAGAACGAAAGAAACTCGAGCCGATCCATCATCTCGCTCATGTGCTCGCCACGCGCACGGTTGATTGCCGCCGCTGCCGCCGCCGCGTCTGCACCGCCGCCGCCGCCGCGGCTGCCTCTGCCCGCGGCAGTGGTGGCGGCGGCGGCGGCGGCGGCGGCGGCGGCCAGAGTCTCGAGACGCTGCGAGGCCATGGCATGGTAGCGCTCAAAGTCTGCAAAGTAGGCATCAAGCAGCTCGTGGGTCTCGTCGAGGCACTGGAGCACGTCGCTCGCCTGGTGCACATCGGTGGCGCCCTTTTTGCGCGGCTTGTTTGGGAATGCGCCCACGACGCGCTGGCACAGGCGAAGTGCCTGCGCGACGGACTCGCCCGCGCGCAGCTGCATTACGCACCGCTCGAGGTACACGGTCCGCTGCGCCGCGCACGTGGGCCAGACGAGCATGTCGCCGAGCATCTGCAGCGCGGTTGCGCGCACCTCGTGCGACGCGTGCGTGCCCTGCTGCATCAGCTGCCAAAAGTCTTCGAGCCCGTACCAACGCCTAGCCTTTTGCGGATTGTGCGGCGACTGCAGCGCGCTGACCGAGAAGCCGCGCAGAAGGGTAACAGTGTGCTGGGTGTACTCGGCGTGCGAGATCGAGCGGATGCGGCTGTACAGCACGTCGAGGAGGTCCAGCGGCAAGCAGGCTGATAGCTCGATGACGACGGAATAGATGGCCTGCTTGACACTCTCGTGCTTGTCGAGTGAGGCGCGCCATACGATGTCGAGCAGCCGCTGGTCGAAGGCGTTGCACAGCGCGAGGAAGCGCAGCACCTCCTGGCAGCGGCGTACCACCTGGTCGTGCAGGCCCTCGCCAAAAATGAGCTCGACGAGCTGCTCGCGCTGCAGCCACGCTACGATCGTCTCGGGCGTCGACCACGTCGAGGGCGACGGCGGCAGCTGCTGCGGGCCACCGCCGTTGGTCTCTCGCTCGCGCAAGCTCTCGTGGTACTCGTGCTTGCGCAGCGACGTGTTGACGACCTCCTTGATTTCGCCGAGCCCGTACAGGCGCTTCTCGAGGTTCTGCGAGCGCATGCACTTGACCGCGAGCGCGAGCGTCCATTCGTCGACAAGCCGGTGTGCGTCGGGCAGCTTGGCCGCATGCAGCATAATCTCGACCGTATTCTGCAGGTCCTGCATCGTTTTGCGGTCCTCCTGCTTGAGCTGCTCGTCGGTGAGCGAGCTCAAGTGGCCCATCACCGCGCCGAGCGCGGCGCGCGCAAAGCTCTGCAGCGCGTGCCGGCTGAGCAGGTCCTTGACCTTGATGAGCGGGCGCAGGAGCATCTTGACGCCTAGCAGGCTGACGTGCGGTTCGCGGCCGATGCGCGCGATGCACGCGTGGAAGCCGCCGAGCTGGTGGAACTGCTCCACGTTCTGCACGTAGTACGGTGAGAAATCGTCCGTGTTGGCCGAGAGGATTCCGGCGGGGCCGCCCTCATAGCCCGCGCCACCCTCGCCGTAGAGCGAGCCCTCTGAGCCCGAACCCTCGCCCGAGGAGTTGGACTCTAGCTCATCCACGAGGGCCGCGCCAGCGGGCGATAGCGCGCCTGCGCCGCCACCGATGGTCGGCCGGCACATGTGGTACACGGAACTGTCGGTGAGCACGCGGGTCGCGCACTCGATGAGCTCCCATATCGTGCTCGTGCGTAGCAGCTCGACGGTCGTGCGCAGCACCGCCTGGAAGAAGACGTTGAGCCGGCCCATGTCGGCGTCTGAGCATCGCAGCTTCAGCAGAATCAGCAAGAGCTTGGGCATCGCGTGCATCAAGACATGCTCTGACTGCTCCGGCATGAGCAGGTTGCGACGCAAGAGGTCGAGTACCTCCTCGAGTCGCGTGAGCAGCCGATCGAGGTGGGGCACCTCAGCCATGCGAAGCGAGTCCTCGGCGTCCTCGAGCACGGCCTGCAGCACGGCGTTTGTCATGGGACGGACCTCGCCTGGAGCTGATGGCGCCTGCGGCGGCGCTGTGACCATGGTCTCGTCCATTCTGAGTGCACACACGCAGAGAGACTTGGCACGTCAGATGGATGCTAGGCTTTACGGGCGGGCGCGATGGCTCAGGCGTTGCGTGCAGACGCGGGCGGTCGGCAAGAATGTCGTACTGCGCGAGAATGCCCGCCCTTTCACGTTGCGTGAACGTTAACACAAGAGCGTGAGGGCGTGAATGTGGAAACTCTTCAGGACGTACGTGACTTTCGAAGCCATTAGTTAGAAATTCGAACCCTTTCACACATTGCAAACACATTCACAGCTTTTGAAAGGAGGCCGAATGAAAATGTCGTCTTGAATTGCGTTCCCGCCGCGACGCGGTGACCCTCTGAGAGAGAGAGCGCCATGGACGAAAAAGAACAATGGCTCAAGAGAATGGGTCTGCCCGGCGGGCGCCCGAGCGGCGGCAGCACCAGCGGCGGCGGCGGCGGCGGCCCGATGCCACCAGCACCAAAGCTTGACGCCAGCGGCGCGCAGTCCAACGCGCTCGTGCTGTCTTGGGATTGGCCGGGGGCGCCGGCGGGCGCAAAGTTCGCATTCTGCTACCGCGGTGCGAGTGGTGCCGGCACGTGGCGCACTGACACGATCGCTGGTGTCTCCGCCTCTGGCCACGTGCTGCGCTCGCTCAGTCCAAACACAACCTACGCCGTCGCCGTCGAGATGACGCTGGCGCAGGCCGGCACATCACCGGTTCGCGGTGCAGAGCTGATTGCAACGACGGCCCCAGCGGCGCCGAGCGGCCTGGAGGTCACAGAGGTCACCGACTCGTCCATTGCCCTGAAGTGGAACCGGTCGCCTGGCGCCGACGTGCGGTACGCCGTGTACGGCTCGGCGGCGCTCGGATTCAACAAGGTGTACACGGGCGCGGAGGCTCACTGTACGATCACCGGGCTAACCAAGGGCAAGGAGTACGGCTTCCGCGTGTGCGCGATGAACGGGCAGGGCGGTGCCTCCGACTTTGGGCAGGAGGTCACCGTCAAGTGCGATGCAGCCGGAGCGAAGCGCGGCGGCGGCGGCGGCGGAGGCGGAGGCGGAGGCGGAGGCGCGGCGCGTGGCATCCAGGCAGAGCTGCTCACGCTCACGCACGACGCGCTCTCGATGCGATGGCCGGCGCCGCCCGGCGGCGCCACCAGCTACACAGTGGAGCTCGCCGAGGGCGATGGCGGCGTCGTGGCCGAGGGCGAGGAGTGGACGGTGATCTACGAGGGCGCACCTCCCGGTTGCGAGATCAGCTATTTGGCGCCCGAGACCGAGTACCACATGCGCGTCAACTACAAGGACCACAGCGGGCGCACGCACGACTTCGGCCCGTCGCTCATCGTGACCACGCCAGAGGAGCCGGCCAAGCCTAAGAAGGCAAGTGCGAAGAAGAAGGCTACCAGCGAGACCAAATCTGCCACGCCAAAGCGCCCACCCAAGCCGCCGCCGCCGCCGCCGCCGCCGCCCAAGCCGCCGCCGCCGCCAAAACCGCCGCCGATCCCGACGCGCCCGCCGCGCGCGCCCATCACGAAGCAATCTGGCCCGGCGCCCTCGCCTCGGCCGGCCTCTCCCCGGCCGGCAGCACCGAGCAGCTCGCGCAAGCCGCGCAGGCCTCCGCAGTCGCCTCGGCGTGGCGGTAGGGAAGACGAAGACGAGACGGCCGCAAGCGACGAGAGCGAGGACGAGGAGGACGGCGGGCGCTCCTCCCATCGCCATCGCACGAGTGCCGGCTCGTCCTCTGCCTCCGCCATCCACGAGCGCTTGTACGGCCTTCACCAAGGCCAGCTCGAACGCCTCAAGGAGCAGAAGAAGCAGTTCCTCGACTCGCTCAGCAGCCAAGCCGGAGCGCCGCTGCGCGAGAAGGCGGGCATCGCGATGTCGCCGCGCTCGCGTTCGAACGCTGCACCGCTCGGCGGATCCACGCCGCGCCCGGACCTCTGGCTCGGCTCGCATGCGGCTGCGGGACCGACGACCGATAAGGCACTGCCTGCCTCGCCACGTGGGTCGGTGGCGGGGCGTACTTCGCAGGCTGGCGCCTCCGAACTCGGCGACGAGAAGCCCGGCCCGGGCGCGTACAACAGCACCTCCGACTTCAAGCCTGCCGACCGCCTGAGAAAGGACCCATCCAAAGGGTCGGCGAGCTCATTCAAATCGAAGACGAAACGGCTCTTCGACTTTGACGGCGCCGTGATCGATACGACGCTTCATCCGGGCAAGAAGCTGTCCGATGCCCCCGGCGTGGGCACATACTCGCCGGCGGACATGGGCTCGATCGAAAAGGTCGCCGAGGCGCTCAAGCGGCGCGCGGCCAAGCTCGCCACCTTGCGGCGCAATAAGGACATCAAGGAGCCTAATCGCTTCCAGTCGGGCACTCTGCCGCCCGCGGCGACGCCTGGCCCAGGTGCGTACGACACGGATCGGCTCGCCAAGGCCAAGGAGGAGCGCCAGTACGGCGCGAAGTTCATGGCGTTCAAGAGCGGCAGCCGGCGCGCGCTGCCGTGGGGCGGGCGTGGCTCCGACGCTCCACAGTCCATCCGTGCCCGCAAGGTGGACGACCTTGAGCTCGCCGATCTCGAAGGGCCTGGGCCAGGGGAATACGAAGCCTCCTCCATGTTTGCCAAGCCGGCGCCCTCCGCGCGCCGCCGCGGCACCGCCTGGTCCAAAGGTGCGATCTCGCTGATTGCCACTGATTGCCACTGAGTGCCACTGATTGCCACTAATTGCCACTAATTGCCACCGCCTGGTCCAAAGGTGCGCCTCGCTTTGCCCCGGAGCCGTCGATCGAAAAGATTGGGCCCTCCGCCGTGCACTACACGCCCAACTACTCGCAGTGCTCGTAGGCGCCGTGATGAGCACTCGCATGCGTAGGAGCATAGCACTCCCAGCTACTCGCAGAGCGCCTTCCAGCGGCGGGGCTCATCTCGTGTGCCATACTCCTGTGTGGCCTAGTGCCGTGAGAGAGCTGCGGAATCGTGAAAGCTCTGCATATGCATGCAATGCATGCATGCGTGACCTGTGGGCATGTGTTTGGTCGGACTCGGAGCGAGCCGCGTGTACGTGCGTGCCGTGTGGGCGGGCAGTACGCGCGGGTGCCAGTCAGTCAGTCAGTCAGTTTCGTCGCGGTCCCCCGCGCTCACCACAGCGCGGGTAGCGCGGGTGCGGCCTGTCCGATCTGCGTTGTGTGAGGCCATGCGTGCGCGAGCGGTCGCGGTCCCTACCGTCCGGTCGTACACGCTCGTACCCCCCCGCGCCCCCGTGCCCCCGTGCCGTACGAGCACGGGTCCCCGCCGGCGCGGCGCTCGAGAGACACGACACCGCTTTACGGTTGCGATTATAGGCCGCCTCGCAGACCGCTCACGTGGGTGCAGGATGGTCGCAGGTCTCCGGCGTAGGCCGGCACTCGGCTGGCACAGAAAGTTTGGGTGAACTCGTTGACGGTTTGGTCAATCATTTGTCAGTTTTGGCGTTTCAGCATATTTCTTATGACAGTCTTCGTCTTTCTTCGTCCGGGGGGATTCGGAAACTGAAATGAAAGCCGCGGGAGGGTACCCACCGACTGTGCGCGCGGCAGACTGGCGCGGAGCCGTACCGGTACATGTACCGGTTGGGCGGGCGCGGCGCCGTGGCGTGGGGTGGGAACACGACTGCCACGCGGCTCACATGACAGCGCAGCCAGCGCTGTCCGCCACCGGGCCGGCGATTTCGGCCGGCGGCGGGCCGCAGGCTTGCATCTGTTGCATGAGCGTCGCGACCCTGTCAGTGTCCTCGGGCGACTCCTCGTACGCCCGCAGGATGTCGCCCACGAGCGCCTCCTGCTTGCGATAGCGCGCGAGCTCCTCGGCTGAGAGGCTCGACTGGTTGGCCGCAATGTACCTGGGGAACTCCGCGTGCAGATGGCGCATGGGCTCGAGCATCACATCCTTCGAGAGGAGCTGCCCAACGAGCTTGTCAAGCATCCCTTCCATCGCCGCATCCGAGTCAGCCTCGCTGCGGGTCGGCGGTCCTGCCACCGCCGGCCCGGCGGCGCTGGAGCCACCTCCGCCCCTCGCCGCCTCGGCGGGCGGCACCACGGCGCTCAGCTTCTGCAACAGGTCGAGCATGCCATCGTCAGCACCGCCTGCGTCGGCACTGCCACTACCACCCAGGCCTGTAGCGAGCTGCTGCAGCAGCTTGAGCATGGCCTCCTCCTCCGCAGTGCTTCCCGAGCTACCGGCGCCGTTGGACAGAGCCTCAGCGGACGCGGCGAGGTTACGCAACGTCCTATCGAGCTGCTCGTCATCATCGATGCTGTTGGCTGCCTCTGGTGATGCTGACTTGTCGCCGCCGCCCACACTCAAGCCATTGAGAAGCATCTTGGCGAGCTCGTCCGCCTGCGCGTCCAAGTTGGCGGCTTGTGCCACTCCACCGCTCGCGGCAGCAGGCTGCGCATGCGCAGGGCCACCTTGGGTGCGAAGGGCTGCCAACGGCGCCTCCGGTGCGAGCGGCGGCGGCGCAGGCAGCTGGGCGGCGGCTGGCGCCACCGTGGATGCTGGTGGCGTCGGCTCAGCGTCGAAGTCGTCGAGCGCCTCGGCGAGTAGCTTGGCCAGCTCGGCTTGGGTCGGCATCGAACTCATAATGCGTATTGGGATCTTCGCAACCCCGAGCCGCGCCCGCGTCGCGCCAAGTTACGCAGCCAAAGTAACGCAGCCCGGAGAAGCCAAACGCCTGTGCCCCACACCGGAATCATCGCGATGAATATCCATACAAAACGATCGAAGATGTTCCAAAACCTCGCGTTCGGCCAAAACTATTTTCGGTTGACAAACTTTGCCAAACCCCCGCGCTGTGCCCGCTTCGGCCTTTTGGCCGCGGCGCCGGCGCCGCGCCGCGAATGCTTACAGACAAGGCCGACAGCGTCTCTCCGAGCGGCTCTCCGACAAAGATCGGTCCGCTCTTGTCCATTGCACCGCCGCCTGAGAAACCGGTAGTCACCAGGCACGCCGCCGTGCAACCGCCTCCAAACGACCTCTTCGTGCATGCCAAGAAGGGCGACGCAGTTGCTTTGGAAGCCTTGCTGCAAACGGAGGAGGGCAATGCTCTGGTCAATACTCAAAACTATGAGGGCAACACGCCCGTGCTCATCGCCGCGCATTGGGGCCACGTTGCCTGCGTGAGGCATCTCGTCGCCGCCGGGGCGAGCTTGTCGATCTTCAACAAGATGGGCAGCACGCCGCTGCTGGTGGCGGCGTACAATGGGCACGCGGAGTGCGTGGCCGCGATACTTGAGGGTGGCGCAGCGGTGGACTCGGCCGACCGGCACAAGCGCACCCCGTTGCACGCTGCGTGCCACAAGGGGCGATTCGAAGTGGCGCGCTTGCTCCTCGACGGGGGCGCCGACGCGACCAGGGGGGACGCGGGCGGCTCGCTGGCGCTGCACGCTGCGGCGCACCAGGGGCACACGGAAACCGTTGAGCTCCTCGTGGACCGTGGCGCACCCCTCGACTTATACGACGGCAAGGGGTCACCCGCGCTGCTCACTGCATGCCTTGCTCGCCGCTCTGGTTGTGTTGCGGCCCTCCTCAGCCGCATCGACTTTTCGAATGAGGCGTCGTGGCGGCCAGCGCACGTCTGGGCGGTGCATCCGGGCCATGGCGACGCGGGCCACATTGAGTGCGCCACCATGGTGATGGCGGCGGTGGAAAAAGCGCAGGCGCAACCGAGAGAGGCACCTGCACCCGAGGCGGCGCCTGAGGCGGTATCGGGCGATGCGGCAGCGGCCGAGGCAGCTGCGGCCGAGGCAGCCGCGGCGGACGCGGCGGACGCGGAGGCAGCTGCAGCCGAGGCGGCAGCGGCGGAGGCGGCTGCAGCTGAGACGGAGCGCGAGCAGCGCATGGAATGGCAGCGCGCACAGGTGGAGCAGCTCGCACTGGAGGAGGCTGCGGCTTTGGCAGATGAGACGGCTGGTGCTGAGGCGGCTGCAGCTGAGGCGGCTGCGGCGGAGGCGGCGGCGGCGGCGGCCGAGGCTGCTGCAGTGGAGGCGGCGGCTGCGGAGGCGGCTGCGGCGGAGGCGGCGGCGGCCGAGGCTGCTGCGGCGGAGGCGGCGGCTGCGGAGGCGGCG
>Ga0210246_100087_pt1 | contig 69588 bp, 44 predicted proteins | sample ChrtobMetaP3_8mM_FD_155469 | JGI IMG/M metagenome (GOLD analysis project Ga0210246, IMG submission 155469) | Chrysochromulina tobin associated microbial communities from unialgal haptophyte culture, Seattle, Washington, United States - P3_8mM | ecosystem: Host-associated > Algae > Haptophytes >...
GCGTCATGCGGATCCGATCGCCCGCCTTGTACGTGGGCAGGCCGTCCTGGACCCGGGAGCCCTCGTGCTTGATTACACCGTCCGCCCTGTAGCCCCAGCTCCCAGCTTCTTCACCCAAATAGCTGGATAGGGCGCCCTTGCCCGGCAGCGCCGCGCCGATGTAGCAGCCACCAGAATTGGTGCATCGCTGCACGACGAGCTCGACCATCGGCGAGACCGCGCCGAGCAGCGCCAGCCCGTCGCCATCGAGCCTCACGCTCCGCCCGTCATCGCCGAGCGTGGCACTCGCGACCTTGAGCTCCGGCGCAAACAGCAGCGCGAGCCGTTGCAGCACGGCGGTGTCTGTCGCGCCAATCGCCTGCGCCGAGCAGTCGACCTCACGCAGCGACAGTCGGCACGCGCCGCTCATCAGGGCCGCCTGCCGCTCCAGGACCGCCTCAAACGGCATCCGACCGTCCGTCGTGTACAGCACGTTCGCGAGCCGCAGCTCGGCGAGCGGCGCCGCACTCTCGCGCAGGCCCTCGCCGATGAGACGCGCCGCCTCGGCCGCGCATGACGAGCCGCTCAGATCGAGCGTCGACAGGCTGGTGCTCGCCTTGAGGAGCGCGCCCACGACGGCACCATCAGGCTCGCCCACCGCCAGGCCGCCCGTCGACACCGATTCACCTGATCGCAGCTCACCCACGGGCATCACCCACTCACCCAGCCTGAGCGTCTGCAGCGCGCGGCCCGCCGACACGAGCGCGACCGCCTCGTCCGCGCCCAGGCCGCTCCCGCTCACGTCGAGCTCCGCCACCACACATGACGCCGCGCCCAGCGCCGATGCAAACGCGCGGCGGCATTCGCCCACGGCCCACGCGCCGTTGCCGCCCAGCCTCACCGTCGCGAGCGCGTTGCCTGCCGTCGACATGAGCGCCGCGAGCGAGGCAACCACGCCCTCGCCCTCAGCCGCAAACAGCGCGCACACGCCAGCCTTGCCGCCCGCCTGCTTGGTGCAGTCGATGAGCCGCAGTGATGGCCGGCAAACGCAGCGCACCAGCACCGCCAGCCGCGCCGCCACGCTCGCTGCACCCTCGCCGTGGATCAGCCTGCCCAGCCGCAGCTCGGCGAGCGGCGCCGCGCTCGCCCTTAGGCCCTCGCTGATCCGCGACAGCGCCGCCGCCGCGCACGACGAGCCGCTCAGATCGAGCGTCGACAGGCTGATGCTCGCCTTGAGGAGCGCGCCCACGACGGCGCCCTCGGCCTCGCCCACCGCCAGGCCGCCCGTCGACACCGATTCGCTTGATCGCAGCTCGCCCACGGGTATCACCCACTCGCCGAGCCTCAGCGTCTGCAGCGCGCGGCTCGCCGAGACGAGCGCGACCGCCTCGTCCGCGCCCAGGCCGCTCCCGCTCACGTCGAGCTCCGCCACCACGCACGACGCCGCGCCCAGCGCCGCAACGAGCGTCGCGCCGTCGCCCTCGGCCCACGCGCCGTTGCCGCCCAGCCGCACCGTGCGCAGCGCGTTGCCCTCGCGACCCATCAGCGCGCACAGCGGCCGCAGCATCGCGAGGCACCCCGCCGCGCCCGCCACCGCGGCACGCTCGATGCGCACCTCGACCGCCCCATCCCACCGGCTGACGCCAAAGTGCACGCCGCTCGGCACGCCGCGCACCTCGGCGGCCCTCTGGCCGTTGATGTGCCACGCGAGCACGCCGCCAGCGAGCGTCATGCGGATCCGATCGCCCGCCTTGTACGTGGGCAGGCCGTCCTGGACCCGGGAGCCCTCGTGCTTGATTACACCGTCCGCCCTGTAGCCCCAGCTCCCAGCTTCTTCACCCAAATAGCTGGACAGGGCGCCCTTGCCCGGCAGCGCCGCGCCGATGCAGCAGCCACCAGGATCGGTGCACTGCTGCACGACGAGCTCGACCATCGGCGAGACCGCGCCGAGCAGCGCCCGCCCGTCGCTCTTCACGAGTCTCACGCTCCGCCCGTCGTCGCCGAGCGTGGCGCTCTCGACCTTGAGCTCCGGCGCAAACAGCAGCGCGAGCCGTTGCAGCACGGCGGTGTCTGTCGCTTCGATCGCCTGCGCCGAGCAGTCAACCTCACGCAGCGACAGACGGCACGCGCCGCTCATCAGGGCCGCCTGCCGCTCCAGGACCGCCTCAAACGGCATCCGACCGTCCGTCGTGTACAGCACGTTCGCGAGCCGCAGCTCGGCAAGTGGCGCCGCACTCTCGCGCAGGCCCTTACCGATGAGACGCGCCGCCTCGGCCGCGCATGACGAGCCGCTCAGATCGAGCGTCGACAGGCTGGTGCTCGCCTTAAGGAGCGCGCCCACAACGGCGCCCTCGGCCTCGCCCATGCCGCCCGTCGACACCGATTCGCTTGATCGCAGCTCGCCCACGGGTATCACCCACTCGCCCAGCCTCAGCGTCTGCAGCGCGCGGCCCGCCGAGACGAGCGCGACCGCCTCGTCCGCACCCAGGCCGCTCCCGCTCACGTCGAGCTCCGCCACCACGCATGACGCCGCGCCCAGCGCCGCCGCGAGCGTCGCGCCGTCGCCCTCGGCCCACGCGCCGTTGCCGCCCAGCCGCACCGTGCGCAGTGCGTTGCCCTCGCGACCCATCAGCGCGCACAGCGGCCGCAGCATCGCGAGGCACCCCGCCGCGTCGGCCACCAAGGCACGCTCGATGCGCACCTCAACCGTCCCATCACACCACCGGCTGACGCCAAAGTGCACGCCGCTCGGCACGCCGCGCACCTCGGCGGCCCTCTGGCCGTTGATGTGCCACGCGAGCACGCCGCTGGCGAGCGTCATGCGGATCCGATCGCCCGCCTTGTAGGTGGGCAGGTCGCTCTGGACATCGGAGACCATGTGCCTGATTCTACCGTCCCCCGTGTAGCCCCAGCTCTCGGCGTCGTCACCCAGATGGCGGGACAGGGCGCCCTTGCCCGGCAGCGCCGCGCCGATGGAGCAGCGTTTAGGATCCGTGCACTGCTGCACAACGAGCTCGACCATCGGCGAGACCGCACCGAGCAGCGCCAGCCCGTCCTTCTCGAGCCTCACGCTCCGCCCGCCGTCGCCGAGCGTGACGCTCGCGACCTTGAGCTCCGGCGCAAACAGCAGCGCGAGCCGCTGCAGCGCGGCGGTCTCCGTCGCGCCGATCGCCTGCGCCGAGCAGTCGACCTCACGCAGCGACAGACGGCACGCGCCGCTCATCAGAGCCGCCTGCCGCTCCCAGACCGCCTCAAACGGCATCCGACCGTCCGTCGTGTACAGCACGTTCGCGAGCCGCAGCTCGGCGAGCGGCGCCGCACTCTCGCGCAGGCCCTTACCGATGAGACGCGCCGCCTCGGCCGCGCATGACGAGCCGCTCAGATCGAGCGTCGACAGGCTGGTGCTCGTCTTGAGTAGGGCGCCCACAACGGCGCCCTCGGCCTCGCCCACCGCCTGGCCACCCAGCCGCAGCTCGGCCAGCGGCGCCACGCTCGCCCTTAGGCACTCGAGGATCCGCGACAGCGCCACCGGCGCGCACGACGAGCCGCTCAGATCGAGCGTCGACAGGCTGGTGCTCGCCTTGAGGAGCGCGCCCACGACGGCGCCCTCGGCCTCACTCACCGCCTGGCCGCTCAACGACACCGATTCGCTTGATCGCAGCTCGCCCACGGGCATCACCCACTCGCCGAGCCTGAGCGTCTGCAGCGCGCGGCCCGCCACGACGAGCGCGACCGCCTCGTCCGCACCCAGGCCGCTCCCGCTCACGTCGAGCTCCGCCACCACGCACGACGCCGCGCCCAGCGCCGCAACGAGCGTCGCGCCGTCGCCCTCGGCCCACGCGCCGTTGCCGCCCAGCCGCACCGTGCGCAGTGCGTTGCCCTCGCGACCCATCAGCGCGCACAGCGGCCGCAGCATCGCGAGGCACCCCGCCGCGTCGGCCACCGCGGCTCGCTCGATGCGCACCTCGACCGCCCCATCCCACCACCGGCTGACGCCAAAGTGCACGCCGCTCGGCACGCCGCGCACCTCGGCGGCCCTCTGGCCGTTGATGTGCCACGCGAGCACGCCGCCGGCGAGCGTCATGCGGATCCGATCGCCCGCCTTGTAGGTGGGAAGGCTGCTCTGGACATAGGAGACCTTGTGCACAATTCTACCGTCCGACCTGTAGCCCCAGCTCTCGGCGTCTTCACCAAGATAGGTGGACAGGGCGCCCTTGACCGGCAGCGCCGCGCCTAAAATGCAGCCAACAGGATTGGTGCACTGCTGCACGACGAGCTCGACCATCGGCGAGACCGCGCCGAGCAGCGCCCGCCCGTCGTCATCGAGCCTCACGCTCCGCCCGCCGTCGTCGCCGAGCGTGGCGCTCTCGACCTTGAGCTCCGGCGCAAACAGCAGCGCGAGCCGTTGCAGCACGGCGGTGTCTGTCGCTTCGATCGCCTGCGCCGAGCAGTCAACCTCACGCAGCGACAGACGGCACGCGCCGCTCATCAGGGCCGCCTGCCGCTCCAGGACCGCCTCAGACGGCATCCGACCGTCCGTCGTGTACAGCACGTTCGCAAGCCGCAGCTCGGCAAGTGGCGCCGCACTCTCGCGCAGGCCCTTACCGATGAGACGCGCCGCCTCGGCCGCGCATGACGAGCCGCTCAGATCGAGCGTCGACAGGCTGGTGCTCGTCTTGAGTAGGGCGCCCACGACGGCGCCCTCGGCCTCGCCCACCGCCTGGCCACCCAGCCGCAGCTCGGCCAGCGGCGCCGCGCTCGCCCTTAGGCACTCGAGGATCCGCGACAGCGCCGCCGGCGCGCACGACGAGCCGCTCAGATCGAGCGTCGACAGGCTGGTGCTCGCCTTGAGGAGCGCGCCCAAGACGGCGCCCTCGGCCTCACTCACCGCCTGGCCGCTCAACGACACCGATTCGCTTGATCGCAGCTCGCCCAAGGGCATCACCCACTCGCCAAGCCTCAGCGTCTGCAGCGCGCGGCCCGCCGAGACGAGCGCGAGGCACTCGTCGGCCGCCAGCTGGCTCCCGCTCACGTCGAGCTCCGCAACTACGCACGACGCCGCGCCCAGCGCCGCCGCGAGCGTCGCGCCGTCGCCCTCGGCCCACGCGCCGTTGCCGCCCAGCCGCACCGTGCGCAGCGCGTTGCCCTCGCGACCCATCAGCGCGCACAGCGGCCGCAGCATCGCGAGGCACCCCGCCGTGTCGGCCACCAAGGCACGCTCGATGCGCACCTTGATCGTCCATGTAAAACCGTGTCGTGCGAGGCCGACGCCAAAGTGCACGCCGCTCGGCACGCCGCGCACCTCGGCGGCCCTCTGGCCGTTGATGTGCCACGCGAGCACGCCACCGGCGAGCGTCATGCGGATCCGATCACCCGCCTTGTAGGTGGGCAGGCCGCACTGGAGATAGGAGCCCTTGTGCTTGATTGAACCGGCCCCACTGTAGCCCCAGCTCCCGGCGTCTTCACCCAGATGGCGGGACAGGGCGCCCTTGCCCGGCAGCGCCGCGCCGATGCAGCAGCCACCAGGATCGGTGCACTGCTGCACGACGAGCTCGACCATCGGCGAGACCGCGCCGAGCAGCGCCCGCCCGTCGTCATCGAGCCTCACGCTCCGCCCGCCGTCGTCGCCGAGCGTGGCGCTCGCGACCTTGAGCTTCGGCGCAAACAGCAGCGCGAGCCGTTGCAGCACGGCGGTGTCTGTCGCGCCAATCGCCTGCGCCGAGCAGTCAACCTCACGCAGCGACAGACGGCACGCGCCGCTCATCAGGGCCGCCTGCCGCTCCAGGACCGCCTCAAACGGCATCCGACCGTCCGTCGTGTACAGCACGTTCGCGAGCCGCAGCTCGGCGAGCGGCGCCGCACTCTCGCGCAGGCCCTCGCCGATGAGACGCGCCGCCTCGGCCGCGCATGACGAGCCGCTCAGATCGAGCGTCGACAGGCTGGTGCTCGCCTTAAGGAGCGCGCCCACGACGGCGCCCTCGGCCTCGCCCACCGCTAGGCCGCCCGTCGACACCAACTCGCCTGATCGCAGCTCGCCCACGGGCATCACCCACTCGCCAAGCCTCAGCGTCTGCAGCGCGCGGCCCGCCGATACGAGCGCGACCGCCTCGTCCGCGCCCACCTCGAGGCCGCCGAGGTCGAGGTGGCGCAGGTGCGCCGCGAGCGTTAGCACGCTCTGCACCAGGTCGGCGCGCACCTCGGGGCCGAAGACGCTCCCATCCGAGCCGGGCCTCAGCCCGCCCAGCCGCAGCTTGGCCAGCGACACAACAGGTATGAGAGCTGCGACGACCATGCCGCCCTCATCGCCGATCTCCTTGTCCTTCAGGTCGAGCTCGGTGATGGAGTTGGCGCGCATCTCCTTGATCGGGATCCCGTTGAACATCTCGATCTTGAGGTTGCCGAGGACCGCGTCTGAAAGTTGCGCGGCGCCGTCGCCCGTGATGTTCTTGCCACGCACGTCGACGCGTGTTAATGAGCCCGTAGCAATGTCTGATGCGATCAGGATGATGTCCGCTGGGCCAAGGCCCTGGTTGGCAAAGTTGGCCTCCTTCTGATCGCGTTTGATGCCGAAGAGCATAATGCCCTTTTCAACACCGATCTTGGCGAGCACCTTGGCCGACTCGCTGTCCAACTTGTTGCCGCGCAGGTTGCACTCGGTGATCATTGTAGAAGCAGAAAGGTACTCAGCCAGTGGCGTAGTGATCCCAGGGCCCAAGTTCTCGCCGGACAGGTCCCATGCGGTGATCGTGCTGGTGGGGCTCTCGCGCAGGGCGTTGAAGATGATGGTCCAGCCCTCGACGCCCAAGTTGTTGCCGCGCACGTCGACGCGCGCGAGCACCGACATAGCAGGTATGAGAGCTGCGACGACCATGCCGCCCTCGTTGTCGATCTTCTTGTCCTTCAGGTCGAGCTCGGTGATGGAGTTGGCGCGCATCTCCTTGATCGGGATCCCGTTGAACATCTCGATCTTGAGGTTGCCGAGGACAGCGGCTGAGAGCTGCGCGGCGCCGTCGCCCGTGATCTTGTTTCCGCGCACGTCAATGCTAGTTAATGAGCCATTAACGCGGAAGGCATCCGCAAGAGCGTTAAGACCAGACATGTCTGGCAAATGGGTCATTTTGATGTCGCCATCTCTGTCTTTGGCCTTAGAGACGATCATTTCCTTGCCCTGATAAACCACTATGTCGCCCTCATTGAAGGAAGAGCCCTGGACCTGGCTTGCCTTGATGTAGCCAGTCTCAGTCACCGAACAGAGATTGTTGGACGAGAGATTGAGACTCGTCAACGCGCCCGTAGCAATGTCTGACGCGATCAGGATGGCGTCCGATGGGCCAAGGCCCTGGTTGGCAAAGTCGGCCTCCTTCTGATCGCGTTTGATGCCGAAGAGCATGATGCCCTTCTCGATGCCGATCTTGGCGAGCACCTTGGCCGACTCGCTGTCCAACTTGTTGCCGCGCAGGTTGCACTCGGTGATCATTGTAGAAGCAGAGAGAAACTCAGCCAGTGGCGTAGCGATCCCAGGGCCCAAGTTCTCGCCGGACAGGTCCCATGCGGTGATCGTGCCGGTGGGGCTGTCGCGCAGGGCGGTAAAGATGATGGTCCAGCCCTCCACGCCCAAGTTGTTGCCGCGGACGTTGACGCGCGCGAGCACCGACATAGCAGGTATGAGAGCTGCGACGACCATGCCGCCCTCGTTGTCGATCTTCTTGTCCTTCAGGTCGAGCTCGGTGATGGAGTTGGCGCGCATCTCCTTGATCGGGATCCCGTTGAACATCTCGATCTTGAGGTTGCCGAGGACAGCGGCTGAGAGCTGCGCGGCGCCGTCGCCCGTGATCTTGTTTCCGCGCACGTCAATGCTAGTTAATGAGCCATTAACGCGGAAGGCATCCGCAAGAGCGTTAAGACCAGACATGTCTGGCAAATGGGTCATTTTGATGTCGCCATCTCTGTCTTTGGCCTTAGAGACGATCATTTCCTTGCCCTGATAAACCACTATGTCGCCCTCATTGAAGGAAGAGCCCTGGACCTGGCTTGCCTTGATGTAGCCAGTCTCAGTCACCGAACAGAGATTGTTGGACGAGAGATTGAGATTCGTCAACGCGCCCGTAGCAATGTCTGACGCGATCAGGATGGCGTCCGATGGGCCAAGGCCCTGGTTGGCAAAGTCGGCCTCCTTCTGATCGCGTTTGATGCCGAGGAGCATGATGCCCTTCTCAACACCGATCTTGGCGAGCACCTTGGCCGACTCGCTGTCCAACTTGTTGCCGCGCAGATTGCACTCGGAGATCATTGTAGAAGCAGAGAGGTACACAGCCAGTGGCGTAGCGATCTCAGGGCCCAAGTTCTCGCCGGACAGGTCCCATGCGGAGATCTTGCTGGTGGGGCTGTCGCGCAGGACGGAGAAGATACTGGACCAGCCCTCAATGCCCAAGTTGTTGCCGCGCACGTCGACGCGTCTTAATGCGCTCATGGCAGGCAAGAGATAGGCAATGAGCATGACCGCAGGCCCATGGAGCCCCTTGTTGCACAAGTCAAGCTCCGTCACGGTGCCCTCGCGCATGTGCTGCACCGGAATGCCACATGCCCCACCTGAGCCCGCACAGGCAACAGCTGCGATCGTCAGCCTCAACGGTGGCTCTCCCTCGCCTGAGATGCAGCTGTGGAGAGCTTCCTTAGCAGCACCATGTAACAATGAAGGGCGGCGCCAGTCGCCCATCCCGCATTGCAGATCCGCGGCCCGAACGGCGGCCACGTCCACCACATAGCCGTAGCCACGGAGGCGCGCAAGCCCAGGCAGCATACGCCCCGCTACGGCCGCGTCCCCGGGCCGGCCGGCCTCGATGAGCAGCTCCACGTCCAGGTCGGTGATCTCGTCCAGTTGTGTGGGTGGCGGCTGCCCGCGGCCGCGGCACAGGCGCGAGCAGAGGACACGGCGTGACAGCGCACGCCAACTTCGATTCACGCCCTTGAGCTCGCACAGCGTGACCACGTCCAGCAGGCCCAGAGCCGCCTCCTTTGCATCCTCTGTGGCTGGCAACCCCGAGAATGAGGGCTGCTGCTGCAGCGCAGGCGGTGCCGTGGAGGTGGCCGCCGGCTGCTGCTGCGCCTCGAAGGCCTCTGGTAGAAATGCCGGCTCAGCGAGAGCCGCCGCACGCTCCTCCGCGCCGTCAAAGTCACTACCCGCGCCTAGCACCACGCAGAGGTCGTGAGCGCGCTGGCCGTTGAGCCGCTGTGCGATCGCACGCTGGATGTGCTCGAGCGCCCTGTTGGCGTCGAGAAAGAGGGCACCCTCGACGAGCTCCATCAGCTGCGACATCGAGCACTCGTCGACACTCGGCCGTGTGGAGTCAGGAGCACTCAGCTTCCCCAGCAAGTCAAGCGTCCAGGCCGCAATTGCCGGCACTGGGTACACGCCATCCTCGGGAGGGGCGTCGTCCATGAGATCCTTCAAATGACCAGCGAGTCGAGCCACCTCGCGCGACATCGTGACCTCCTCTCCGTCTCGCGCACGCACGCGTATCTGCTCATCATCGCGTTTGGCCTTCTTCGCCGGGGGCGCCCCTTCCTGCTCCTCGGCCGACGATGCAGCGACGATCGTGACCTCCTCTCCGTCTCGCGCACGCACGCGGATTGGCTCTTCATCGCGTTTGGCAATTTTCGCCGGGGGCGCCTCATCCTGCTCCTCGGCCGACGATGCAGCGACGATCGTCTTGCCCGAGAGGCTCATTGTGCGTGTCCTTTTTTGGGTCAAAGCGGGGACTCGGCTCCTACAGTCGACTCGGCTCCTAGTTCAAGTTCAAGTTCAAGTTCAAGTTCAAGTTCGCCTACCGCTCGGCGTCGTCGTGCACGCGAGGGTCATCGATTTCCTCGAGCGTGGCTACTTTATCAACGAGGCGGCCCGATGGTTGCGCGAACTAGGCGCCGAGGTTACGCATGAAGTAGGCGGCAATAGGCCTCTGCAAGGGAAGAATGGCTGCGGGATCGCCGCGGGCGGTGCCTGCGGCGCGCTCGCCGCAGCGGGGCCTCTTTGGAGTGCCATCCGAGACGCTGACGTCAGCCTCGCGACCGACGGTGTTTTCGTACAGCGCATCAGCGCCGAGCTCGGTTTCGAGCCAGCGCGTTTGCTCGACGAGACTGACGTGGGCAGAGTGCTCGACACGGTGCGTCCGTCTGCAAATGGCGGCGCTGCCTACGCCGGTTACTTCGAATGGTGTTCCGTAGTTCCTGTGGACCTGCTTTGTCACGTGCTCGTCAACGACATCGAGTCGGTCGGCGCTGGCGGCGGCAGGAAGCTCAAGATAGCGGCAGTTGCCAATCAGCTGTCTAACGGAGAGTGCGTGCTCGGGCACCCACACTGGATCGCCGTGGCGTACGAGGTGAGCCTGGAGTCGCGCGTAGCTGCCAACGGTGCCCCGGCCGACGGCACCAGAGGAGCGAGCAGAGCAGTTTCGTCAAACGGACGGCCGGTGCGTGAGTCTCGGGAGCCGGCACGCCTCGAGCAACGCGACTGGCGAGCGGCTGCGGCGCGCCGCGCCGCCGACAGCGCCTCACCTGGGGCGGCACGGGCTGGTGCACCTAAGGGCGCCGTGAAGAACGCGCCCCCAGCCTCCTTCGTCAGCAGCAAGACCTGGACGGGCGCCGTCTCTGGCAAAGTTTTCAAGCAGGGTGAGCATGGGCTCGGATACTACCAGGATGCGCCGGAGATCAAACCGGCCGGCTCGAACGCAGCGCAGCGCACGCACGGGGGAGAACAGATGGCCCCCAAGGCGGTGTCCAAGGGCGCGGTTGCGACGAGTCTCTGCCCCTGTCGGCAGGGGTGCGATTGCGCACGGTGCGTACCGCGTCACGCTGACGCCAGGCGAGTGCGCTTCGCCGAGGAGGCCGCTCGCCCGCCACCGCCCTTGCCTCGGCATCGCATCACAGTGTCGGGCGGCAACGTCAATAAGTCCGATGCCGGCGAAAAGACGATCGCTTTCGTCATACGCCAACTGGGCGGAGCCAACAAGATGCGGAAGCCGCGCGACATTCTCAAGGAGGGGCTACTCAAGGCGCTTTCAGCTCTAGGCGTAGATGACGGAGTCCTCGACGATTACGATGCGCTGCTGGCGTTGCTTCGTGAGCGCCTTGCCGCTAGTCAGGCCGCCGCGATTACCGCAGCGGCAACCGCGGCTGCCACAGGCGCTACGAAGGCAGCAGGGACAGTGGTCGTGGTCACTGCCGTACATGAAGATGCCATGCGCAAGGCGCAAGGCGGAGCGGGCAGCACTGCCGCCGACAAAGGCGAGCGATCGCGCGATTGCATGAAAGGTATCGGCACGCCGGGCGATGACGCGGTCCAGAGAGTCAACAAAGAGCGCGATATCGAGCAGATGGTGGCTGCCTCGGCGGCGCACGACGCTCACGCGCGCGCCTTCAACCTCGTCTTCCCTCCATCATCGTCGCCCTTACCGGCTTCACCGCCACCGCCACCGCCACTTCCTCCTCCTCCGCCATCGTCACCATCTCCATCTTCTTCTTCTTCTTCTCCTTCATCTTCATCACCTTCCTCACCTTCGTCACCTTCATCTTCATCGCCTTCCCTGCTCCCACCACCGTCGCTGCAGCCTCCACCAACGTCGCCATCGCAGCCGTCGTCACGGCCACCGCCACCACCACCGCTTCCATTAATTGCGGATGCCAAGGCGGTGATCTACGCTCTGCGGCGCTCGCGACGTGCAATCTACACGGCGCTCGCCAGCAACGGGGTTGCTGCTGAGATCGGGATGTCGGTTTTCTGCAGGCTCGAGCTCGAGCCGGGGCAGCTGCCGCATGAGGCCTGGCGCTTCGCCGTCATCCGTGGTTTCTCTGTCGACGAGGCCGGCGACGCGGAGGCGCTCGTCGAGTTCCGTGTCAAAGGCAGCACATGGTCGCCAAAGGATTATCCGTACGGTGCCAAGTGGCCGGGCAGCTTGCTTCAACTCGCCACGCATCGACCGCGCAGACAGACTACGCTGGGACAACAGCGGGTGCCACTCTGGCGACTGCTTGCTGAGGACGGCGTCAACCTGGTCGGGATCCCGAGCGGCGACGCGAGCGTCCTGCTCTCAAACTCGAGCGAGATTCCTCGGGTGACGAGTGTGAGAGGAGCTCGCAGAATCAGCGAGCTGCTACGTGCGCATGCGGGCAGCAATGATGACAGCGCTGTCAGCACCGCGAGCTCGGCATCACTCCAGAAATCTGCGCAGTCTGCGCGTAACGGCACTCACACGGACACTCGCTCGCCGCACGCGGAAGCTAATGGCGATTCTCCAGCAGGCACCGGAAACGGAGAGCGCGCCGCTCGATTTCGCGCGGGCGAAGGGCTGGCGCTCCGAGCCGGAGCCCTGCAGCGCGTGTTGCATGCATACGTGGGCGAGCTCGCTGGCTTCGCGCCAGTACCTCCGCCGTCGAGATGGGACGGGCCTGCGCCCGCTGCAAGGCGCGTCGGTCTCGATGCAGGCCAGATCGAGGGCGTGTCATTGCGCATCGACGGCGCGTGCGTTTCTGATGCCATGCAGATTCAGATGGATGCCCCCGCTGAGCCGCTGGGCTCACAGTCACAGGCTGGATCACTGGGCGTTTCTGCTGGCACGCAGTCACAGACTGCGGCCGATCAGCCGAGTGAAGATGGCGCGGCATCATAGGCTTCTCAAGCGAGGCTCTCCTCGGCGCGCTGCGCCATGCTCCCAATGGCAAGCTGCCACTGCATCTCGACGTGCTTCGGGAGAATCGCATGCTCTCCGCCGCGCTGCTGGAAGGGTGGCTCTCGCTGGCGGCACAATCCATCATCGACCGCAAGTACGAGTACGCGCAGGCGATCCGCGCACGCGCGGCGTCGCACAAGGCGGCGCTCGGTCGGAATCTGGCCGGCGTTGGGAGGCTAGCGGAAGAGGCCAAGGCGCACAAGATGGAGAGCGCGATTGGAGACGCTGGACAGCTGCTCGAGAAGTTGCGGCGCGACGCGATCGAGAAGGCGGAGGGCGTGGTGCCCACGACGGCCTCGGCACCGCGAGCGGTGTTCGAGGTCAAGAGGCGGCGAACTTGCCTCGTCTGGAATCCAGGCGGCGTCAGCGTTCGCGAGGCACGAGCTGAGCGGCGGCTCAGCGATCGGGGCCGGCGGGCCAAGCGAAAGAGCACTGGCGGCGCTGCTGTACAGACTGAGGAGCGCGATCGCGCGCTTGCCGAGACGCTCGAGCACGAGGACGCCGAGGACGGCGGCGGCGACGTCGGCCGAGGGACGGCACTGCGCTTCCGGGGCTGCGAGGCGCTCGAGGCCATCATCGACGAGGTCAAAGGCAGGCACGCGCACATGTTCATGCTGTCGGAGACGCACCTGCACGGCAAGGCCGTCGACGACGTGGCGGACTACATCGGCATGCGCCTGGGATGGCAGGACCTGTCCAAACGTTGCAGCGCAGGAGCGCCCGAGTACACGCCCTGCGTGATCCAAGCCCCGGCGGCCAAGGGCGAGTGGGCCGGCGTGTTGCTCGCTTACGATCCGTGCGTCTTCAAAGTGATCGGGACGCAGGTGCTTGTACCCGGGCGGCTGCTCGAGGTCGAGGTGCGCATGATTGACGACTCGACCAAGATGTTGATCTACGCGTGCTACATGCCGCAGCAGAACCTGCCAAAGGAGCTGCACGCCAAGGCCTGGGGCAAGCTCGAAGAGGCGCTGCTCGTCGCGCATATGCCGTACGTGATCGCCGGCGACCTCAACGCCGAAACGGCCAAGAGGCTCAAGAGCATGCACGGCATCGACCTCGACAAGGGTGGCGCGTGCAAGCGGCCGGGCGAGGCCTTTCTGCACAAGCTCATGCACGGCTCGGCGCTCGACGAGCTGGAGCGGCCGGTGCGGCTGGGTCGAGAGGACTTCACCCTGCTGCACGTGATCAAGACGCCGTCTATCGACTCTGAGGGCAAGGTAATTGAGGGCGAGATCAGCAAGCACGTGATCGATCACGTACTGCACGGCGGCTGCTACGGGCGCATCGGGGGCGGGCAGACGTTCACGGTCAAGGTCGGCGCGGAGGCGCAGAAGCAGTACCACCGCGCGCTCGGCTTCGACATCATCACCACCGACTGCGAGGAGAGGTGCAGCCATGAGGCCCGAATCGCGTAGAAAGAGATGCCGCAGCTCGGGAGTGAGCGCGCTCTCCTTGCGAAGCCATCTGGCCGGGAGCTTGCCGCAGAAGCCGAACTCGATGTCGATGTCTGACGGCCGCGCCTCCTCAATCTCCCGCTCGATCTCGAGGTACTTGTCGAGCTTCCGCCGGAGCACCTCGCTCGCCGTCTGCTTCCGGCCCTTTTTCGCCGCCGGCGCGCCGATGACCTTGCGCGCCACCGACATGCACGACTGCATCATGTGATCCACGAGCGTGCCGTGCGTCGCCTCGTAATTGGCCTCGGCCTCGTCTCTCGCCAGCCCCTTGGCACGCTCATCGGCCCGCGGCCCCTCCTTGACGATGAGCTGCCTCAGCGCCTCGGCGCACGCAGCCTCGCGCCCAGCAACCCAATCCTTCATCGTGTTGCTGCACTCGCCGACGACCTGCTCTTGATACGCTGCCCAGCCGATCGGCTCCGAATCCTCGTCGCTCGCAACGGGCGCCTCCTCGAGCTCCCGGTCGCTCACGTCCGCCTCGGCGTCGTCAACGAGCCCGCCGTGCCCGTCGTCGCCTCGATCAGGTAACGCGTGCGCTCGCGCAATCACCTGCTTGGCCGCGCTCGCGCCGCTCTTCTTCGCCGACTTGGACTTCTTGAACGGCTGCTTGGGCATCTTTGCGAGCTTGGGTTTGCGCGCCGTCTTCACGACCACGCACGTCGCGAGCGCGAGCTCCTGCTCGTGCGCCGGTGCGTCGACGCGAGCGTCAAGGAGATTGACGAGCATCGGCTCGACGTGCGCCTCAACTACGTGAACGAGCAGCTGCAGGTCCTGGCCGAAAGGGAGCTGGGGTACGCGAGGGCGGCGGCTGAGGTCATTCGGCGCGAGCGGGCTGGGCTCATGTCGAAAAAGGATCGGGGCCCCGGCGGGCAGCTCGTGGCCATCGAGGACGAGGCGACCGGCAACATGCTCACGGGCGCGGCGCGCGACAAGGCTGTGGCGGCCAAAGTGCGCGCGGGAAACACGCCCAACATCGTGTGCCTGGAGGCGGCTGGGCACCTCATGCAGAGGTGCTCCATCGAGCGTGGCGAGACGCGCGGCGGCGCAACGGCACGCGAAGCGGGCGCAGCGCATCAAATTGTCGAAGAAGCGGAGAGCAGGTTGTCGAGACGTCCGCGCTTCGCTGCCAGGAGCGAGCGCGTGGAAAAGTGTCAACGTCCTCCGGCGGGCGAGTTTTTCGTTGTGGGTAATGGCAAGTTCCCTAACGAGGCGCATCAAGGGCGGGTGCGCTACGATGGCACCAGGCAAGGGCTGCTGGGCAACCCGTTCAAGATGGGCGTGGACGGCAAGGACGAGGCTCTGCGCGATCTCGTCTGCGAGTGCTACGAGATCTGGTACGAGCAGGGCAAGGACGCGTACGAGACGGCGGTGGAGAAGGGGCTGCCGATCGAGTGCGTGGTGCCGGGACTCGGGCGCGTCAATCCCACCGACATCGACAACGAGATCGACTCGCTTGTCAACATCGCGGTCGAGCTCGGCAAGCGGGTCGTGCTCGATTGCACGTGCGAGCCCAAGCGCTGCCACCTGAGGTTCGTGGCGCGGCTGTGCAACAAGCGCGCGCAGAAGAGGCTCGACGAGAAGGCGGCTAAGATGGCCGGGGATTGCTACGGTTGCGACGATGAGCGTCGTGCTGATGCAGACACACCCATTCCACTCGTCGACGGCGAGGCTGATTGCGCGCTTGCTGGATTGACAGCGAAGGGCGACAGCAAGATTGCAGCAGTGGAGGAGTGCGCCGGAACGGGTGGACGCAGCTCGAGCATCAGTGAGCGTGCTGCGGTCTTTGACACGGCTGCGGAGAAGCCCGAGGTTCACGCGGAGCTCAACGGCGACGACATGGAGACCGAGCTCGACGTAAGCGGCGAGGCGGCGGATCTGCAGGGCGTGCAGTCGGAGGAGCAGCGCGCGCAGCGACGGCGCGACATTGAGAATCGGTTATGGCGCGACAGGCTCCGCTCGGCCATCTACGCGACTGACGCGTCTGAAGGCGACAAGGACAGGGTTTATGAGTACTGGACCGGCGAATACCAGCTTGAGTTCAATGAGACCGGCGAGAAGTGCACCGACCTGCGAGTGCTCGAGTTGTTGCAGCGCGTGCTCACACCTGAACGGGTGATGCAACTGTCCAAGTCCGTCAAGGAGAAGCTGGCGACCGGGCTCGATGAGTTCAACGTGGTGCTCGTCAAGCAGGGTGGGCCTGAGCTCGCCAAGCTCTTCGCTGAATCCATTGCGACTGAGGTGGCGACTTTCTCCTTTCCGACGAGTTGGACTACGTGGCACGCGACGTTGATTCCGAAGCCGGGCAAGGATAGGTGCAAGCTAAGCGGCTGGCGAGAAATATGGATCCAGGCACACCTGTGGAAGCTGGTGGTCGGCGCCATCTTGCCAGAGTGCGCCGAGGTCATCGCGCACACACGGCCGTGGTGCAACGCGGGTTTCGAGCCCGGGCGCGGCTGCCCGGAACAATCTGCGGCACTGCGGGCAAGGTTAGAATTGCACATGCGGCTGCGACAGCCCCTCCACATCTACTTCCAGGACTATAGCGTCTTCTTCCCCTCCATTTCGAGACAACTAGTCGCCTTCATCCTACACGAGCTCGGCGTCAACACCATCTCGGTTCAGATCTTACGTGAAGTTCAGGATCAGGTTATGGGCGCCTTCAAAACAGCCGGCGGCCCTACGGAGCTATGTCCGATGCTCAGGGGCGAACCTATCGGCGGCGTCGAATCGCCGCTGTTCTCGCTGCCTGTGGCGGCGCTCGTACAGCGCGCACTCGAGAGCTACGTGCCGGGCAGCCCACTGCCGGATCGTCGCGAACTGCGTGTCGCGGCGCTGCAGTTGTGGTATGCCGACGACGGCGCACTTGCTGACGCCGTCGAGGGCATCATCCAGACTGCGGTGGACATAATGATTTTGCTGTCGGAGGATATCCTGGGGCTCAAGGTCGGGCACGACACGGCCGAGGCATCCAAGTCGGCGTCGCTGTCCTGGACCTGGGACAAGTCGCACAACGAGTTCATTCGCGGCGACGGCAACAAGTTCAAAGTTCCGCTAGGCAGCTCCCGCGAGGATATCGAGCTGGCACGGGCGATCTCCTATCGATACCTGGGCATTGACTTCGACCCTGAGCTCGACATGACCAAAGTGGAGGAGTCTTACCGCGCACGGGCCAGCGCCATCGTCACCATGATCAACAACTTGGGCGGCGGCAGCTGCGATCAGCTGTCGCTTGCAATCAATACGGTCTGGCAAGGTATCTTCATCTTTCCTGCAAGGACTATTCCGTTCACTGAGATGGCTGCCAAAGCGCTCAATAATAAGGCCACCAAGGTGTTATGCTACCACGGCAACCGGCTACGGCACTCCAAGATCGTGGGAGCCTTCATCTCGGGCAAGTGTGGAGGGCTCGGGCTGCGGCCAGTTCAGTCGACGATGGCGGCGGGCATCATTGACGAGCGGGCGCGCGCGTTTGGCGGCCGGCGGGGCGAGCCCGCACGCGCGGTGCAGCTCGCGGCGCACTTAGCCTTTGCGGCAAGTTTCGGCTGGGACGGCCCGTCGCACGAGGCACCTACGGCTTTCGACTTCGTGATCTCGGAGCGCTGGCTACCGTTACTACGGCTCGACGTGCCGAGCGAGTGCGTGGCGCTGCATCTGGCAAAGCTCGGGCTCAATTGGCGCGGCACCGGCGTGGCAGAGTGCGCGGCTGATGCACGGCGAGCAGCTGCTCGCGGCGAGCAGGCGGCAACCAAGGTGCGGCTCATCAACATGACCAACGTCACGCCCTCGCTGCGTCTGCACGGGCTCGGAATTAATAGCCTCGACGAGCTACACGCGGGCTGCGGCGAGCTACTGAGCGCCGAGCGAATCGAGCTCATCTACGCGAGGCCTGGATGGGCCTGGAGCGACATTGACAAGGCGCATGTGCGACGGCTGCTGCGCGAGGTTGCCGGCGACACGCGCGCGAAGGCTGCGCTCGGTGACTGGCGAGAGCGCGGCGTGCGGATGGTGGGCGAGATCGCGCTCACTGAGCTGATCAACGTGGGCAGGCGCAGGGCGCTGAGCATGCACTCGCGGATTGCGGGGATTCTGTGGTGCAAGGACGCTGGCGGTGGCCGGCTCGATGAGCGCTCTTACGAGGTGATCTTTTGCGGCGCTCGGCGGCGCGACGCGGTCTGGCTCACGCGGGCGCAAGTGTTGGAGGGCGCGGCTAGGCGTGACGCGGCGAGACGCGACGCGACGGCGGCAATGAGCTCGTGCGGTGCGTCGGCCGAACACGTTGAGCCCAATGAGACTGATGAGGTGATCGCGTGGATGGACGAGGCGGACGTTTCGAGGTGGGAGCCGAACACATTTAACTGCTTCCTGCATCGGCTGCGAGGGCCAGCGAGTGCTGCAGCGTTCCTCGCCGCGGCCGGACGCTCGGCTGGCATCGAGCCGCGGGCGGCTGCTGCGCGCATCGAGCTCATCGACCTCCTGCTGCTCGACTACGCGGCGTTACGCGCCAAGGGCGTCTGCGCCAAAGAGGTCAACCTGCGAGAGGACAGGGCTGCGGATAAGGCCGGCAAACACGTGGCCGGCGCGCACACGACGGCGTGGTCAGCAACGTGCGCTGCCGAACTACGACGGGCGAATGGCTTCGAAAATCGCGTGGCGGCGGTACGCGTGCTGCCGGCGCCACGCGACGCTGACGGGGCGAAGTTCACGGACGCACTCGTCGAGGCTCGGTATGATGGAGTCGCGTGGAACAACGGGCGGAGTAACGGCTGCCTGTGGCGAGGGTGGCGCACAGCGGCGCATGTGCCTTCCCACTTTGAGCGAGCTCCGATGGCGCTCGAGAGCGTCGTCTCACGGAGCTTTATGCGCGACCGCGAGGTGGAGTGTGCGGACGAGGGGGCGCTCTTTGCGAACGCGTACGGCGAGCCGCTGAAAGTGCGCATTGCACGCGACGAGGCGGCGCTCATCGCCACTGACATCAATCTGGCGCTGATGGGCGAGATTGGCAAGATCGAGCTTGCTTGCGTCGCACGCGGACGCGGCGGTTTCCTTCTCGTCGCGGCGGCGCAGGTATGACATGGGGTCCGCCATCGACGTGCTCTGATCAGGCTGAGTGCGCGAGGTCGGCGGCGGAGCTCGACTCGAGGCTGTCCAAGAAGGTGCGCGCGCTCGCCGACACTTGCGCGGTGCAGCTGCTCATCAGGGAGGGGGTCAAGGTGTGGCAGATCTTTCGACGGGGGCGCGATGCGCGGACCGAGATCGAGGAGCTCGTCTTTCTGGTCAAGGAGGGGCCGGTCAGCGACGATGAAATGACGGGTGAGGGCCGAGCGGGCAGGGATGCGCGGGCAATGTTTGAGCAGGCGCAGCGCGATCTTCTCTGCGCAGTCGACGGGACGGCCTCACCGGAGCTGCTCGAGGGGCGCCTCTTCGCCACTCCCTTCTTTGACTTCGAGGGCGAGGGCTTGGACGTCACCAAGGGGCAGCAGCTGTTCGATTGGCGGATCCAGGGCACTCTCTCGATTCAGAGAGGCGGTGGCTACGGTAGTCAAGTGGAGCTCACGAGGGTGGGCATGCGCCACATCTTGCGGAACTTTGCGCAGAGCGTGCTACCCGAGCTGGGTGAAGGCGTTGCGTCGAGTACGCCGACCGAGGGTGAGACGCTGCCCCTCTGCATCTGCCCGGCGTGCCACGCTGAGTGCCGATGCGACTTTTTCCACTTCTTCGAGTGCGCGAGCGGCATCAGCGAGGCCGCCAGGAGCGCGTGCTGCAGGGCTCTCGAGCAGCACGCGACGATGCTCGACGTGCCGAGCGCGGAGGACGGCGAGGGCGAGGGCGACTTACACCTCGAGCTGGCATGGGCGAGAGTGGCGCTGCTTGCGAAGCGACAGCCCGGCGAGCTGGGGAGGTACCGCAGATATTTAGCGGCCAAGGCGCTGTGCGGCGCGTTCGCGACGCCCTCGGCGGCTTCGGTCCGAGCAGCGGCGTTGGCCGACTGTTGGCAGCGCGAGTCATCGCGGCAGGAGTCTACGGCGGAGGCCGCGGCCGACGATGACGACGAGTTGGACGAGCTCGAGTGTGAGGAGGCTCGGCCGCGGAGCGAGTTTGACTACAAGCGGCTCGCGGAGGCGCGGCGCAGGTTCAACAAATGGTACGTCGCACGGGTCATCGCGCTCAACACGGTGGTGATCGATCATTTGCGAGCCGAGTTCAGCGATTGGCTGGGGCGCATGAGGCGAGGGCACGCCGGGCTGCGCGGAGCGTACGGCGGCGATTACCAAAGGCACTATACCGGCGGGCGCGGGCGCGTTCTCGACGAACAACTCTTCGGCACGTTTTATCCGGTCAATGGCAGCGCGGGCGTGCCGATGAGCGAGGCCGACTTTGAGAAGGGCATCGCGGCGGAGCTGCAGCCGGGGCGTTTTGTGCGCGTCGTGGGCGGCGAAACGCTCGTGCGTACGCACGGCACGGCCGACGCGCGGCGCGAGGAGCTCCGCAAGAAGAGGGACGAGGGCAAGGAGCGAGAGCGGCTGAGAGCTGAGGAGGGCCGGTTCAAGTACGCTCGGCTCGAGCAGGAGCGGGAGTTGGGCGAGCTGCTCGAGAGGCGCATCGAGCGCGGCTTCGAGGGTCTATCGGAGCCGGACGAAGAGGAGAGTGCGCTGCTCGCCGACGGTGGCCGAGAAAGGGCGACGCGGCTCATGCGCGAAGCGTCGGCAGTAGGCGCGCGCGCGTGGTTGATGCCGGATGGCGGTGAGGCGACGAGGGCAGCGCGGGTTACCGGCGGCGCAGACGAGCGCGCTGTTGAGGGCGACGCTGGCGTGGCGCCGGCTCACATGGATGGCGATCCCGACGAGATGATTGCTGATGATGTGGCAGCGCCTCTACTTCAGGCGACGCAGTTGTATGGCACGGCGAATGAGGACATCGAGGAGGAGTCCGAGATCGACGAGGCGGCGCGCCGAGCCCCCTTTTTGCAAGCGACTCAGCAACACGGTGTGTCGCTGGCTGGCGAGGATGTTGAGGACGACGACGATGAGGCGGTGCGATGGCGCGGTTGGCCCGACGCGCAGATGGCAACGAGCCCGAGAGGCCTCGCCGCGAAATGGGTGGCGCGTGGGCTTGAGATGGACGATGAGCTCACGGGCGAGCCGAGCGCGGCGAGAGTGGAGGCTGAGTGCATGAGTGAGATGGCGCCTGACGACGTTCATGATGAGCTGATGTGTAGCATGGATGTAGCAGCTGAGTTGCATGCGCAGGATGCAGAGAGGGAGCAGCAGAGAGAGGGGGTGTCTGTTGGGCGCGTCAGGCCGGACGGCGACGGCACGGACGGCGGCAACAGCGTTGCCGGACGAGCGCTCGAGGGCGATGACGGCGGCGTCATGGGCTACGAGGGCGTCGACGGCGTCGAGAAGGGGGCGTCGATGGCGGCACGCGAGGTAGAGGGCAGCGACGAAGACGAGGCTATGACGGGCAAAGAGAACGCGTCGATGCAGCGCGCGGAGGGGTGCAGCAGCTCGATAGGCGGCATCAAAAAGGGGAAGCGCACGCGCGGCAAGCAGAAGAACGGTGCTCAGCGGCAGGCTGCGGCAAGGGCTGTTCGACGACTGGCGGCGGACGGAGCGAGCGGGAATTGAGTTGAGTAGCACGAGAGAAGGGTATCCTTGCCGCGTCATTCAGTTGGCTGCAGCACGGGCCTCTCTCTCGCACTGGTCTTCTCTACGAGCGTGACGCGGCGCCGATCGGCTTCGAGTTCCTCGGTCGAGCAGGCGTCTATGTCCCCCGCTTTCTCTTCCCCAATCCCCTTCTCTCTATCTATACTCTTCGATCCCTAGCTGTACTCTGAGGGCACGCAGGCTAGCACCCTGTGGCGTGTCTCCTCCTGGTCTCCCTCCCGTTCGTGATCCTTCCACTGTGTCTCACCATCTCCGTCGACTCTCACCCCCACTGCTAGCCTCGAGAGCACTTTCGATAGGCTTCCGTTAGGTTGTCTGTTGTTTATGAAGTAACTTGAACTTGAACTTGAACTTGAACGGCTCCTACATGTAATTGGGTCCCTCTTGCGATTGCGCTTGATTGCTACATCATGCCACGGAGGGGCACACTCATCGAGCGCACACGCTCAGCTTCATGTGAATACACACCAATGCATGAGCACCGAAGCTGTATACTGTGTGGTCCTGTTTTAATTCACTGTCACCAACTCACGTAATCAGCAATAATACAGGACGCAACTTCACACGTTTGTTTTAACAGAAGCTGCGTGTTCCCCACAGAGGTTCGCAAGGGTGCCCACTATGAAAGCAATACAGGACAGAAGCACGACAGTGATGAGCTTGAGGTTAGAGGGCTTAACGGCTTATGAGCATGAACCATGATTATAACTGGGTTACTGGGCTGGTTGGTCGTCAGGCAGGGCCTGACACGACGGATCTGTGGGGCAGCTGATGATGGCCTGTTTATCTCGTTCGCTACGTACCCCTCTCGGTGCCCCTCCGCGCTAGAAAGCGCGGTTGTTTCATGCAACTACGATGGTTTCATATCCGGTCTATACAAGGAGATCCGGGATGTGTGTGTCGCTCGAGTTACGTCGGGCTGGTGTATGAAGAGGGTGGAGACGTATCAGACAGAACATGTCTAGAAACGACAGACAACCCGAACCCCTCTTGGGGATCGGAGACAACGCGACGACCCAGGCGCTTTCGTGAGAAAAAAACGGTTCACCCCTTGGCAGTCAAGGAGCCAGGCGCCTCACTGAATTTCATCGACTTAGTGGCTGTGTACCATGTTTAGAGAGCTATCGCCGGCTTCCCGTGACCCGTCGTTCTCGTTCCCTTGTACGCCTTCATACGAATCTCACGATTTTTAAAATAGCACGAAACGTCTCGATCCGTAACTCGCATCGGGCGTCCAGCTCGAGCCCCATACGAGCCCCAAAGCACTAAAAGCTCTATACGGAGGGCTACTGCCTACTCCCAACCGCAACGTGGTGGTCGCCCGTGCCGAGCGAGTACTTCAGGAAGAGGGTATGGAGCGTGGCGTTGTTCCGCGGGAGCAACACCCAAGGCACGTGCATGACGCACGGGCGGCTGTGGTTTATGCGAGCTTCTCTCAGCCCGCTGCTCGACCAGTCGGGCCCAGACACGACATAGAAGACCTTGGAATCGTAGTCGAAGGACACATTGAACTCGTTGCTGCGCGTTGCAAGTAAGTGGCTGTAGGCGACCTGGTCCGCGCCCTTGTAGAAGCGCACGAACTTCGTCTCGCGCAGCAGGGGAAGCAGCGCGCTCACATAGCCGATGAAACCGCCCGCGTTCAGGTACCTGTAAGGTCCTCGGGCGATGCCGTCGTAGTACGGCTTGTCTTCGTCCTGCTGCCATGACCAAAGCTGTTCGACAGAAAAGAGCACTCCCGTCCTCAGTGCGCGGAAGGTCCGCAGTATTCTTGCTGCGTTGCAGGACATGAACGTGTCGTAGGCGTCCGTCAGCATCACGATGCTCTGCGGACACTGGTGCTGCGCCCAGTCGCGCAGGCTGGTTACCTTCTGCAGGTAATTGTCGGATCGGTTCCATGGCAGAATCACGAGGCGCTGTGAGTGTATGCCAGCGCTCTGCACGAGCAGGTTGGTATGCTGCGGCCGATTGTCTGACATGAATGTGACCACCGTGAACTGTGGCTCACAGTGCGGGTCAGCACGATGAGAGTGGAACTGAGGAGGTTGTGCCAAGGCATCAAGATGACTCGTCGACGCTGATGACATCCTCGCGCGCCTCGGGAGGCCTTTCGACGAAGATTGTGGCGTTATGGGCCGCCATTCAGTGATCAGTCAGTCAATCAGTTTCGTCGCGGACCCCCCCCGCGCTCCGGTATGACCGCGCGTCGTCGTGGTTTCGCAGGAAAAAGGAAAGCGCGATGGATTTTCGTATGTGAGCTCGGACCGCGACGCCAACGACGTCAATTGATACCTTTGCTCTCGCTCGGCACGACCCGTGTGAACGCATGCCGAGCGGGCGCGTCGTCGCGCTCCTCGTCCGGCTCCGGGCTACAGGCCTCAAGCCCGTCCGGACTGCCGTCGTAGCTTTCCGACGTGGACGTGAAGCCAGCATTGGCATCGCGGAGGGACGCGTCGATGAGCCCTTCGCGGCCCGTCTCCAAGGGCTCGGTGACGAGGGCGCGCGGCTGGAGCCGCGGCGCCTCTATGGCCACGCAGCACGCCTCGTTGCAGTTGCCGCACACTCCGCGGTCGAAGGGATTGCTCTGTGTGTATAACTCCTTGATTTCCTCCGACGTCGTCTTGTTGGAGCACACGAGCGAGTAGTGGTAGCATGCAAGCGGGCCGACGCAGAGCAAGATGAGGGCGCAGAAGGCGACGATTGCGACGCCCGCGGGCGCGCGCGCCATCGCGTGGCTAAAGAAGTCGCCGTGCTTGACGCCGTCCATCGTCGCCACTCGGTAGATGAAGACGCACGTGAGGCCGAGCGTGTAGGAGCACAGGAGGCAGCACGAGTTGACGAACCCGAGAAAGAAGCGGTAGTTGCGCCGGCCGATGCACTGACCCATCCACGGGCAATGGTGGTCGAAGCGCTCGACGCACACATTGCACTCGGAGCAGTGCGCCGCGCGCGGTGGCCGGAAGATGTGGCAGGTACGACACCACTTAAGCTGAATCGTCACTCCGTTGATCTCGACGGTGCGCTGCGCCTGCGCGCACGCATCGATCTCGGCTTGCTCCATGCCACGGTTGCTCGGCACGATGCCCGGGTCGGTGGTGGCGGTCAGCACGAGGAACCCCATCGTCATCAGGAACAGGACCGCGCCAACCACGAAGGCGGGCACGGGCAGCGACGTGCAGACGAACACCCAGAAGGTGACGCATGTGCCGGTCGTGAGCGTCGCGGCGAAGACGGTGACGCCAAAGTCGGGGCCAACCATCACGCGTCCGTCGCAGCAGAAGGTGTGTCGGCCTGGCCAAGCTTGCCACACTTTAAGCGTGGAAGGCAAAGGCTGCGACGCCATGTGCTCCGGGATCGAGTCGAACTCGGCTCTCACCTGCTGTGCCACGGCCATCAACGGCCGCGGGGTCACGGGCTTGGCGCGGATTCGCGCCGCGGCCTCGCGCCAAACGCCCGAAGAAGTCGCGGAGCCCGTCGTGCTAGGCTTTGTGCTGCATGGCTGTAGAACTTGGATGCTCCGCCTCCGTGAACATACTGAACTGAACAATGGGGGTGTGAACTAGGGCGGGTTTTTTTGTAAAGCTTAAACTCCAGTCCATCTGCCTCATGCTCATCGAAACGCCAGGGCGAAGTGTTTCGCCAGGCTCACACCAGCCCGCATGCACTCGGTATCGTCGCAGCTCGTCACTCAGGACTTGTAGACAAAACAGTAGAGAGTTCACCTCCCAGCCTCGAGACGAAAACAGTAGAGAGCTCACCTCCCAGCCTCAAGACAAAACAGTAGAGAGTTCACCTCCCAGCCTCGAGACGAAAACAGTAGAGAGCTCACCTCCCAGCCTCAAGACAAAACAGTAGAGAGTTCACCTGCTCCCAGCCTCGAGACAAAACAGTAGAGAGCTCACCTCCCAGCCTCAAGACGAAACAGTAGAGAGCTCACCTCCCAGCCTCGAGACGAAAACAGTAGAGAGTTCACCTCCCAGCCTCGAGACAAAACAGTAGAGAGCTCACCTCCCAGCCTCGAGACGAAACAGTAGAGAGCTCACCTCCCAGCCTCGAGACGAAAGTAGGGCGTCTGGCCACAGCCCGTGCACAGGCTCGACTCGCAAGGGGTGCACAAGTCGAGTCGCTCCTTCGAGTGGCCAGTTCCGAGAAAGTGCCAGCAGCCCTCGTCCTCGCACACGTGGCCGGCTCTCATCTTGATCGGCTGGAGCTCGAACTCGGTGCCGCGATACACCCCGAATCCAGGGCCGACCTCGGCAGCTGGCACCACTGGCTGGCCAGGGCCAGGTTTCGTCAATGGCTGGCCAGTGCCAGGTTTCGTCAATGGCTGGCCAGTGCCAGGTTTCGTCATTGGCAGTCCGTGGCAGCTCGGCGAAGGGCACAGCCAGGTTTCGTCAAAGACGATCTGTGAGTACGCACGAGCGAGCATCTGGCGAACGAGGTGCGCCAGCCAACGGAGCGCGCTGGCTTGGCCCTTGGCGGCCCCTACAAAGTGGAGAGCATCGGTTGGAGCGGCCACGACGATGTCGAGTGTCGCGGCCGACAGGTCGACACGGAGGAGCGCGGACGCCTCGCGGAAGCGCACGACGGCCTTGTCTTTCCACAGGCGCGACGAGTGCACGCAGCGCTCCGGCAGCCTCGCGAGGCGCGCGACCAGTGTGGGGAAGAGCCCAGGGGGCACGAAGCCCTCCCGCGCACGGAAGCGGTGGCCGCGGACGACGAGCGCGGCGCCGTCCTGAGCGCATGCCGCCGCGCCCAGGACGGGGTGGGGGACTGGGCAGCTGCCTACCGGCCAATGAGCCGCCACCTCGGCAGGCGTGGCGGCGGGCAGGAGGCACGGAAAGAGGTAGGAGCCCGCGCCGGCCTCCCCCGTCCTCTCGAGAGCACACAGCTCAATGCAGAGCTCGAGGTTGCACACGAGGCTCATCACCTCGGGCACTTGCTGCTCGGGCGCGGTGTACTCATGGCGCAGCGCCCTGACCACATCCGAGAGCGTCACGATCCCCCTCACAATCTCCGCCGGCGGATTGCCGTCGTCACGAATGAAGTGCGCTAGGAACGCCGCGAACCAGCCCACAGGATCGAGGAGAAGCACATCCAGCCGAGGGTCGCTCATCACATCGCCGACGGCCTCGAGGTAATCGACTCCGCGCTGCAGGAGCAACGGGTCGGAGCACATCCGCACAAGGCTCTCCTGCCCCGCGGCCTCGACCGCCGCCTGCAGCTCTGCCCGAGTCAGGATGGGTAGGGCGCGCTGCTGTGCCTTCGAGTGGCCTATGGCGCGCACCACCTCCGCGAGCCGCTCATAGCTCTTGGGCACCCACCTGTGGGGAAGGGAGGGAGGTGAGGCGCCGTGGTGAGCCCATGCATGCAAGGCAGGTCCGCGAGCCGCTCATGGCTCATGGGCACCCACCAGTCCTTTGAGACCGCCTCTGATGAGGGAGGCAATCATAGCTCATCAGAGGCAATCATAGCTCATGGGTACCCACCAGTCCTTTGAGACCGCCTCCGCGGCCTCGCTCAGCCGGCGCCGCGCCTCCAGCAGCGAGCTCTCGATCTCGTCGGGTCGGTAATCGAGCTCGAGGGGAGATTCGCCCAACCCGGCGCCCACCTGGGCGCGGAGCGCGGCGAACTCGGCCGTTACGGCGGCGCGTGCCGCGCTCATCTCCTCCGTCGGCACCTTGTCGAGTTGAGAGACGCTGAGCACCATCGAATTGCCACGTCGGTCACCGAGGGCTCTTAAGAACTGCAGCCAGTACCGCCAGCTGCCGTGCCGGCGGTTGGTCGCATCGGCAAACGAGCCGAGCGGCTGGATGAGGACGCACAGCGTGTGCATCGAAGCGAGCAGTAGCTGGTGAGAGACGAGATACTCCATCTGGCCTGCGAAGTCGACGAGCGAGCACTCGCGTGTGCTGATAGGGCCGCCGTAGTCCGGCATCGGGAGCTGCAGCGAGCCCTCGACTTTGACCGCACCGACAGTCGAGAAGTAGCCCTTCCGAAGCAGCGAGCCGATCGCGAGGGCGAGCTGCTGGCACTCGCGCGGGTCGAGTCCACCTGTGAAGAGGGGGATGGGGCGCCGTGGTGAGCACTTGCATGCGCGGGTCGAGTCCACCTGTGAAGAGGGGAACGGGGCGCCGTGCGGAGCACTTGCATGCGAGGCAGGTCCTCGCGAGGGTCGAGCCTACCAGCACTCCCAAGGGCGTCGAGCCTGGGCGATGGGCCGAAGTCGGTGCAAGGACATTCGGCCGTCCCGAGCAGTGCACCGAGCCCCTCAGCGACCGGTCGGAGCTCGAGGCCGCCTCCGATTCCTCCGCCGCCTCCTCCCGGCTCAGTCGACTGCAGCAACGAGGGCAGATCGGCACCGCAGATTGAGTGCTCCGTGAGCACGGCGGCGACTTTCTCAGCCCACGCGTGGCCGCGTTGGGTCGCAAGGCCACGCGCCCACGAGGCCATCATGCGGCTGTCCCAGGTAGAGCAGTGAGAGAGCGACGCGTGGTACGTGCCACGCTCGTCCGACGGGCACGTGACGGCGCCGCAGAAGGTCGTCTTGCCCACGCCACCGAAGCCCACGACCATCAGGCGAAGGCGCTCGAGAGGATGTGGCTCCGCGGCGAGCAGCCGCAGGTAGTCGCTGAGCATCTGGGGCGCAGCGCGGTGTGCCAGGGGCGGTGAGGAGAGCATGTTGCCGCTGAGGTCGAGGAGGGCCGTTGGTGAGGACATCTTTTGGGCGAGACGTAATTGGCACTCGATGGGCAGTGCGCTGATCTCGTTGAAGGCGAGATTGAGATCGACGAGCTCCGCCTGAGCTGCGAAGGCATCGCACAGCGCCACGCCGCCCTCGTCGTCGATCTTGTTGTCCTCGAGGGCCAGCTTGCGCAGCGCCGGGCAAGCGTGAACGGCACGGCCCAGCGACGCGCCCGACGAGCCGAACCCGTTAGAGGACGCGCTGAGGAACGTGAGAGCGTCGTGATGATCAGTCAGTGGCACACAGTGGCACTCAGTGGCAATCACGTGACGAACCTGAGGAACGTGAGAGCGTCTTGATGATGAGTCGGTGGCAATCAGTGGCACTCAGTGGCAATCAGTGGCACTCAGTGGCACTCAGTGGCACTCAGTGGCACTCAGTGGTAATCACGTGACGAACCTGAGGAACGTGAGAGCGGGGTGCTTGTGCACGAGCGCCGTCGCGAGCGCCTCGCCGCCCTCCTCGCCGAGCCCGTTCGAATCGATCGACAGGCTGAGTAGCGTCGTGTTGAGCACCAAGGCGGCGGCCCAGGCGGCACCGCCTTCGGACCCAAAGCCGTTCAAGGCCACGTTGAGGCTCGTGAGCGCCGTATTGAGCGCGAGAGCGCTCGAGAGCGCGCGCGCCCCCTCGACGCCCATCTCGTTCTCCTTGAGATTCAGGGTGCGCAAGCATGCATTCCGCCCGACGGCTGTGCACAGAGCGGCGCTGCCCGTCGCGCCGAGCTCGTTGCGCTGCAAGTCGAGGCAATCAGATGTCATCAGATGTCATCAGATGTCATCAGAGCTCATCAGAGCTCATCAGTGGAGGCGCACCTGCAAGTCGAGCGTGGTGAGCGACTTGTTCCTCTCGATGGCCTTGGCGAACGCGACGCCACCGAGCGGGCCAAGCTCGTTCTGGGCAAAGTCGAGGAACGTCAGGGTGGCGTTGACCTCGAGCGCGTCGGCAAAGGCCGTCGCGCGCTCCGTGCTCAGGCCTGTCGAGATGCGATTGCAACGCAGGCTAAGCGAGCGGAGCGTCGCGTTCAGTGCGAGCGCCCTGCCAAAGGCGACGCCGCCCTCGATACCCACGTCGTTCTGGGTCATATCGAGGGTGCGAATGCTCGTATTCGTCTCTAGCGCCGCGCCGAGCGCCTTGGCGCCGCCTGGACCGAGACCGCACTTTGCGAGTGACAGCTCTGTCAGGGACGGGTGGCTCTGCAGCCCTGCGGCGATCGCCATGCCGCCAAGCGGGGCGATGTCATTGACATTCATGTCGAGCCTCACAAGAGTCGTGTTGCACCTCAGCGCTTCGCCCAGAGCAACGCCGCCCGCGATCCCGAGCCCAGTTCGTTCGATGTTCAGCCGCTTCAACGATGAGTTCGACGCGACGGCACCGGCCAGCAGCTTGGAACACACGGGGCCCAGACTGAGGTGATGCAAGTCCAAGTCCGTGGTGCAGCATTCCGGGCTAGACAAAATGTGCACAATGCCACCGAAGCGGAGCGGCGTCAGAAAGCCCTCGCTGGACAAGTCGACGACACCCCCTGCCATCTTTGCAGCCCACTCATTGCGGCTCTCGGGCTCATTTATTGGCGATGTGGACGTCAGCGATGGCTGTGAGATCAACGATGCAGACGTGCTCACAACCGGGTGCGCCTTGAAGCGCTTTGCGTCGTTGGACGCGTCGGCGTCAGTGGTGGCTTCGAAAGACGGAGGCATCGTGTCTCCCACCTCACACCTTTCCAAAAACGGTGCGAATCTCGCTTTTGCGAGACCTGGACAGCGATTCCGCGAGATTCTGGTTCGATCACTCACCCCCAAACGGTCCCGACACTGCGACACGGGCACGCGGGCCGATTCCAGCAATCCATAACACCGCAGCGGCCTCGTCAACATGGACCAGGTCATTGCACGCTCACTCGCATCCTGTCCCGGCATCCGTTCCTCATAGGCTGCTACGTCCGCCATCGATCGGGTAGGCGGCGCCAGTGACAAATCCGGCCTCGTCCGAGCACAAGTACAAGATGAGGGCCGCCACTTCCTCCGGCTTCCCCATCCGTCCCATCGGGTGCCACGCGGCGAGGGTGTTGAAGACTTCCTTCTCCTTGCCGGGGTAGTTCTTCTTCAGGTAGGCGTCCACAAAGGGCGTATGCACACGCCCCGGGCACACGCAGTTGCACCGGATGCCCTTCTTGACGTAGTCGATGGCGACAGATCTGGTCATCGTGAGGACGGCGCCCTTTGACGCAGAATAGGCAAAGCGGTCGGCCAGGCCGATGAGCGACGCGATCGAAGCGAGATTGACAATAGACCCGCCTTTGCCGTCAGCGAGCATCTTCTTCACACCGTACTTGAGGCAGTAGAACACGCCGAGCACATTGACCTTGTACACCTTGTCCATCTCATCCTTTGTGGCCTGCTCCACTGTGCCGACCGCTCCTATGCCGGCGTTGTTGATCAGGATGTCGATGCGAGCCGCTTTACTGCACACGAGGTCGAACGTCGCTTCGACGGATTTCTCATCCGTCACATCGCATGCGTGTGCGACGCACATCTGCTTCGGGCGTGTAGCATTGATGCCGTCCACCGCCTTCTGTGAAATGTCGAGAGTGAGGTCAAGGATGTGCACCTGTGCACCCGCTTTGCTGAGCGCCTTGGCAACCTCCAGGCCGATCCCGGAGCCCGCGCCTGTCACCACTGCCGACTTGCCCGTGAGGTCGAAGGGCATTCGTTCGGTTCCCCGACTGCCTCGAGCGAAAAGCCGACCGTTCCCCGGGGCTGGGAGCCTATTGCCCCGACACGCGATTTGACGAATTCCGCGACGACGACAAAATCCAAATATTGATTCCTCGTTTCTGAATCCCTTGAAGTGCTGCTTTGGTCGTGGTTCTGAGTTTTCAACCTTATCTGGATGAACAACTTGAACTTTTTATGGAACCCGCTCGCGCTGCGTGAACGTATGTCGGTATGCGGCCCCGCGAAGCGCGCGACGGTGCACTGCGTGACACAATGCGCCGCTGCCTCGTCGTCGCCAGTGCCGCCGCCCTCTGCACCTGCGTTTTGCGCCGGAGTTGTGGGACCTAAGGGCAACATCTCGTCGGTGCCTTTCTTCATGTATGACACCTCGTCCATGCCGTCATTCAGCGCTTGCAACCGCAGCGAGCATCTGGGCAAGTATTCATCCTCGTTGCTACTCGTAGATGCGCTCGAGCAGCACCCTTGGCGGGTGCACGATATGTCTTCGGCGTGCGTCTTTGTCGTGCCCGCATTGGTGGACTGGATGGCCGAGGGCTTGTGTGCGTCCATCTCTGATGACGAGCATCTCAAGCTTGTTGCGAGCATTGTGCGGCCACACCTGCACCGCGGCCGCCACATATTTCTCGCGGCCAGCTGGCCGCAAGTGTGGCGCTACGGCAACCGCACCGCCGCATCCTGCCTCCATCGCTTGCTTCCCGGCATACTGCAAGCGCACTTTCGGCACGAGCCTCCATGCCATGTTGGCATCGGCTTCGTGGCGGACGCCGACCTGGCGAATCCACTCGCGCCCTGGCGCCGTGCCAGGGCATCAACGGGGCTGCCACCGCGTCACTTTCTGACGCCCTCTGTGACGTCGCCACGACCGTTTGAGATCGAGTTCAGCCTTGGCTGCCGCCCGGGCCATCCTTACAGAGACAGGCAGCGCTTTCTATACGCGTCCACGCACCTCGACAACCGTAGCATCGTGGTCACCATGACGATCATGCCGCTCGTCTCGCTGCGCGCCGGACCTGTCTTGTTCAATCGTAGCGAGCTGCCCCGGTGTCACGGCGACTCGCTGCACTATTGCCGCCGCGAGCTCTCTCCCACCGACATGCTCCGCCTCCGCAAGCGATCCGAGTTTACCCTGTTCATGCGCGGCGATGACGAATCGTCGGACCGCATCCAGAACGCGTTCAGCATGCTGCAGATACCACTGATCGTCGGCGAGAAGAACGTGTATTGGCTGCCCTTCCCGCACGCGATCCCATGGCGGGAGATCATCCAGATCGTGCCTCAGGCCGCATTTGAGAGAGACCCAACGCGGGCCGTCGCTGAGGCTGCAGCAGCCCTGTCTGCCGAGGAAAGGCTGCGTCGACGCTCAATCATGCTCGCGCACCTTCCCGATCTGCTGTGGACGGCCAGCGAGTCAAGGGTGGCCACTAACTTTCTTAGGGAGATTGCCCTCGTCAAACACGCCAAGTGCTGGCGTTAATATAAAGGTGACCGTCTCTCACAGGCTATGGGGATATGCTCTGGCGGGCGCCCAACAGACAGTTCGCAGGGCTGGGGGTATGCCTGAGGTCTTCTCTTTTGTGGGGAGATGTTAGGGAGATGATCATTCATCATACGACATACCGTTAGGGAGATGATCTATTCATCATACCCGGTCGGTACCCGACCCCCTCTCCTGTTCGGAATCCACAGAGGGGAAAAGGGCTCGTCCTTACGCATGCGGACCTTAGCTTTCGGAAAAATGGAAATTTAGGACAAACGCCACTGCTCCGGAAGAGTGCGACGACCCCTATCCTGTTCGTGAGGAAAAAAAGGTCACACAAGTCAACTCCTATCTCCTATCATCACCGCACGACGCCGCTTGTGCTGCGAAACCGCGCCGAGTGGGGCGCTGCTCGTTGTGTTGAACAGCGAGGCTTCACAAGTTGCTTCACAGTTCACACCGTCGATCGGGGCATCCGTCCGCGATGGCGTCAGGACTTGTGCCATCGGTCCGCATTGACCTCGGCGTGATCTTGGGCACCGCTGCCGTTGCCGGCGTCCATCGCTTCGCGGGCATTCCCTTTGCGCTGCCGCCCGTGGGCAATCGGCGCTTTACACGCGCCGTGGAGAGCCGGGTGCCATACGCGGGTGGCGTGTTCAATGCGAGCCGAATGGGCGCGCCATGCATGCAAAACCCGGACGGCGACCCGCGGCCGCCGGGCTACGAGGAGGGCCCGCCGCCAAATGAGGACTGCCTGACGCTCAACGTCTACCGGCCTGCGAGCGCGGCGCCCGGTGCAAAGCTCCCGGTGATGGTATGGGTGTATGGTGGCGGACTGTGCAGCGGCTACTCCGGCAACGCCCAATTCAACGGTTCGCAGCTCGCCTTGCAGCAGGGCGTGATCGTCGTGACCGTCAGCTATCGGCTGGGCGCGCTCGGCTTCCTGCCGATCGGCGCGCTGCCAGGCTTTGACTTTGACGGCGGCGGCTCAGGTGGCATGAACGGGATGAATGACGTCATCGTAGGCCTGCACTGGGTCCGAAGGCACATCGGGGCCTTCGGGGGGCGGGCGACGGACATCACGCTCTTCGGTGAGTCGTCGGGAGGTTACCTCTCGTGTGTGCTCAGCGTCGCGCCCGCAGCCCGCGGCCTCTTCACGCGTGCCGCGCTGCAGTCGGGCCCGTGTGCAGGCGGCCCACCGACCAGCACTGGTCGCGGATGGGGTCCATCGAGCCTCGCGCTCGCGCACAACGTGAGCCAGCGCGTGATGGCCGACCTTAACGTCTCGACCCTCGCCGAGCTTCGCTCCGTCTCGGCCGAGTTGGTACAGTGGCCGGACGAGCTGATGAGCGACCTGGCCGTCGCGCCGTACTTTACGGGCTACTTCGCCGATAGCTTTGTGATGGGGGCCACCACGACGGACGCCGCATGGAAGCAAGGGCACATCAACCCGGACGTGTTGCTGATCGGGCACACGTCAAAGGACGGCACCTCGGCCTTCTATGGCACCGCACCCACCTTGGGCTTGACCCCCGGAGACCCCGTCCAGACGGATGCGGCGGCCTACCGCGAGGCACTCAAGGCCGCTTGGGGTGCCAACGCGCCGCAAATTGAGGCGCAGTACCCGCTCTCCATTTATGGAGGCTCGCCGCAGGCGGCCTTCTTGCAGGCCGATGCCGACGCATACGTCATCTGCCCGTCGTACCGGCTGGCTGGCTTTGCGGCGAGCGCGGGTCGCCGGGTATGGAGCTATGAGTTTGCGCACTTCCAGCCTCAGCGGAGTGGGCCGCAGCCGGCCAGTGTCCGCGGCGCCGTCTCGGGCGGTGAGACCGCCACGACGACGCCGGGCTGGGGCTGCGACAACGGGCCGGAATTGGACGTAGTCTCGCCTGAGCCACTCCCGACTACACTTCGTTGGGCGACGCACGGCGCGGAGGTTCGGTACGTGTTCGGGTCCGAGGCGGCTCCAGACAACCTCGGGCCGCCCAATAATTGGACCATCTGCGACTTCACCACGGAGGAACGCACTCTCTCGCAAGTGATGCTCGGGTACTGGGCAGCCTTTGCGGCCAACGCCGACCCGAATGCGGGGTGCGCCGGCCACGCAGGCCACGGAGGCCACGGAGGCCACGGAGGCCAACCGTGCCCTCCTTGGCCTCGGAGCATTGGTGGCGCGGCGGGGATGACCCAAATGCTCGTCGTGCCCGACGCGGAGGGAGAGCTTGGCCCGGTGCACGCGCCGCACCAGGCCCACTGCGCGTTCTGGGAGACTCTGTTTCCGAGCTGAGAGAGTCACTGGAGCGACAGAGAGGGAACGAGGGTCGCTCCAGAGCGCGCGCGTGGCCGTGGCTGGCGTGGAGAGGCGAGGCGCGAGGGCGGTGTGTGTTCGTTGCGGTGCGAGTGCACTGCAGAGTGAGTGAGTGAGTGAGTGTGCGAGTCGGACCGGACAGGGAGCTCTCACAGCAACAAGCAAGAGTCGGGTGGTCTGCACTAGGTCTGCACAAAAGCACAAATCATTCTAACAGCCAGTTCACACTGCACAACTCTGCCGGTAAGTTCTCGTGTGTGTCCCGGCTCCCCCCGGTGTCTTTTTACCGGTACGTTCACAGCCAATGTTTAGAATTCGACACCCAAGACACCGGACCGGTACATACATAGCGATCGTGGCCCTCGTGCTTGGGGGTCCGGAGTGTGTGCGCGCGTTGTGTTGAACAGCAGCAGCACGGATGCGTTCACACCAGCGGAGGTTACGCATTCTTCTCCCTTGAAATGCTCCCTGCGTTCAACGCTGCTCCTGCGCGATCGTCGCGAATCCATCGATGCTATTTCTCGATGCTTCGTCTTCCCTGCGCCGCTATCGAGCTCGCGTGCTCTATGACGGCTCCGCGTTCACAGGCTTCCAAACACAGCCCAACAAGCGCGCCGTCGCAGACGTGCTCCAGGTGGCGCTCGCCCAGTGCACGCGGCAGCAAGTCAGCGTGAACGGCGCGAGCCGTACCGATGCAGGCGTGCACGCCCGTGGCCAAGCCATCCATTTCGACCTTGCGCAGGGCCGAAACGGCAACTTTCCGAGCGGCGAGGCGCTTGCCCGTAGCCTCAACGCGCTGTGTCCTCCCGAGCTGCGTGTCTCCAACGTGGAGGAGGCGCCGGAGACCGACGAGGCCGGTCGCTTGTGGCACGCACGCTTGTGGGCGACGGGCAAGCTGTACAGTTACCGACTGAGCACCGGCCCGCACTGGGACCCCCTCGATGTTCGATCTCGGCACCATGCTCATCATCTCCCCCTCGATCTCGACGCGATGAACGCCGCCGCTGGTCACTTGCTCGGCAAGCTGGACTGTGCCGCCTTTGCCAACCGGCGAGCCGGTGAACCGCCGCCGCGGGAGCTCGATCGCGTTCTCACCACGCGCATCATACGCGACTTGCGCGTGGTCGACGAGGGCTGTGGGAACTTGCGCGCGGACTTCCATGTGCAGTCAGCACTGTTTAAGATGGTGCGCAACATGGTTGGCCTCCTTCTCGCGGTCGGCACGCACAAGATCGGACCGGCGGACGTACCCGGCTTGGTTGCCTCGCGGGACCGGGACCTGCTGCCCCCGCCCGCGCCTGCGCACGGCTTGACTCTGGAATCCGTCTATTACCTGCAGGATCAGGGTTGGGCGGGACGCTTTACACATCCGCTTCACGCGTCCGCCAGGGTGTGCGATGGCCTCGATGAGTGCGTAGATTAGATAGATCGCCGCGCGGGTACCGGTAGCTTCTCATCGATAGATTTCATTAATTTGTCAATGACGTCGAAACGATTATGAAGGTCATATTGGGCCCGGCCCGCTGCTCACACAGTCGGTCGCCACCTGACTTTTTTCGTGCGGTCCCCTTGGATCACAAATAGCACGGCCCGTGCACCCGGTGTCAGCCGTCCAGCCAAGATGGCCAAGGCTGTCAAGGTGCCCCTGCTCAACCTGCCAACACCAAGAGGTCCCATGCTGAGCAGACCTCAGTTTGTTGGCGAGTCCAGCGACGATGAGGAGGAGGAAGATTCCAATTCACTTTCCTTCAAGGGACCTTTATTATGTGAAGGCCAGCCCGTCAGCTATGCCAAGGAAGCTGAGGTCGCTGAGCTTGATGCAGTTGGTGCAGGGCTACCTGCTGCGTGCGACGGATATGCTCTTGAGGAGGAGTCCGGCACCGATAGAACGGGCACCGACACGTTGAGCCTCCAAGGCTCCGCCCTCAGCAGCAGCCGCGAGCTGCGGAGTGGGAGACTGCCTCTAGTGCCTAGCATCAAAGTGGTGATCCCGTCCTTCATCCCGCCGGTCAACGTGGGGCGCCACAACGTGCTGAGTGCAGCGGAGCACAACGCGATTTCAGAGCTCCGCCAGCTCCTAGCTGAGCATGTGGACCCCAACATGACCGATGGCGAGGGCCGCAACGCTTTAATGGCGAGCTGTGAGCTCGGCCATGCGGAGTGTCTCGAGGTCTTGCTAGAAGGAGGCGCCGATCTGAGCAAAGTAGACGAAGGGGGCTCCAGCGCATTGCACAAGGCCGCATCAGAGGGCCACGAGCGATGCATAGAGCTCCTTCTCGAAGCCGGAGCAGACTTGGACGGGGCTGATGACGAGGGCAGAACGGCGCTCTTTCTGAGTTGCCTGCGCGGGCACGTCGGGTGCGTCGCGTTCCTGCTTCGCCACAATGCCGACGTCGCGCGAGCGACGGGCGATGGGCACACGCCTCTGCTCATTAGCTGCTACAATGGCAACGCAGAGTGCGCGCAACTGCTCCTCGACGCTCGAGCTGACGTCGACGCTGCAGACGATGACGGAGGCACCGCGCTCTACAAGGCATGCGTGCGCGGCTCTGAACCCTGTTTGCGCCTGCTGATCGACGCCGGAGCGACCGTCGACCGCGCGGACAATGATGGGGCGTCGCCGCTGTACGTCGCCTGCTGGGCGGATCACGTCCATTGCGTGACGCTGCTCATCGCCGCGTCGGCGAACCCCTCGATGTCTGCCAGCGACGGCCGCACACCACTCGTTGCCTGCTGCGCGTACGGGCGGACCGAATGCGCCCGCATTCTCATTGACGCCGGCGCGGACTTGGAGCATGAATGGCATGGCCAGACGCCGCTACAAACCGCCTGGCAACGAGGCCATGCAGAGTGTGCCGCACTGCTCGAGGCCGCGGCCGCGATGCAAGCGTTCGACGCCTGTGCGATCGCTTCGGCAGCATGCGGCGATCACGATTCAGGAGGCGTAGCTCAAATCATGGGCGACACACACTTGAGCTGGCAACAGAAGGCGCTCGCGATGCAAGAGATGCTTGCGATGCGGGAAGAGGCATGGCGCGTCGAGCGCGATGAGCTCCACATGCAGCTTGCAGAGAAGAAAAAGGAACTCGAGAGTTTGCACGCGCGCCTGGCAGCACAGGAGACTGAGATGGAGGAGACGCTAGTAGCGAAAGATGAGGAGGTGTGCAAGCTGATGGCCCTCAAGGAGGAAGAAGCCCAACAGCAGATCGAAGCGATGCGTTTCATGCTGGCGGATAAGGAGGAGGAGGTAGGCGCGGCCCTTGCGGCTAAAGATGCCAAGATGCGCGCGCAGGCAGTCGCACGTGAGGCTGAGTTCCAGGCGCAGATGAACGAGTCAGCTGACGTTCAGGCGCAGCTGCGCGTACAGCTCGCCGACCAAGAAAGGGATAGGCAGGATCAGCATGCTTCGCACGAGGCGCGCGAGGAGGAGCTGCAGCGCCAGCTAGCTGAGCTGCAGGAGGAGATGAGCCGACAAGTCCACGATGCGCGTGCAAAGCTCGTTGCCAAAGAATGGGAGATGATCAGGCAGCTGGCGGAGCTCCAGGCGCACACACGAGCGCAGATCCAAGCCAACGAGCAGCGGATCGCATCACCGTCTACACCAGCCGCAGAACTGACCGAGGCACCAGCCAGCACCATGCCTGAGACGCTAGCCAGCATCGAAGCCGCCATGCCCAATGCCGACGACGCTCGAGATGGGACCCGAGCGAGCGGTCGGCGAGTGTCAACGCCATCTGCTGCAGCGGCTGAGGCCGCAAGCGCAGCGGCCGAGGCTGCGGTTGAGGCAGCAGCGGCCGAAGTAGCAGCAGCAGAGGCAGCCGCCGCCGAGGTAGCAGCAGCAGAGGCAGCAGAGGCAGCAGAGGCGGAGGCGGCAGAGGCGGCAGAGGCGGCAGAGGCCGAGGCCGCGCCAGCTGAGGCAGCAGTGACCGATGTGGCCGAAGGGATGCCCAATCGTGCGCTGGAGCTGAGGCGGCAGCCGACGTACGTGGCCCTTCACGTAGCTAGCCCACAGGCTGAGGAGGCAGCGGCCGAGGTATTAGCGGCTGAGGCGGCAGCGGTCGAGGCGGCCGCGGCTGAGGCCATAGCGGCTATAGCGGTCCAGATGGCAGCGGCGGCAGCAGATGGGGCCGTAGTGGCCGTAGCTGCCGAAGCGGCAACGGCTGAGGCCGTCGCTGCCGCGGCAGAATCGTCCGAGGCACCAACCATCAGCGTGTCACCAGAAATCATGTCACCAAGCTCACAGGCGAAAGGACATGTGCCCAGCGTGTGGCACCAGGAGAAGCCAGCGGCCCTACTAAACACGTTTCCAACGGGCGCCACGTCTGGAAACAGCACAGAGCGTTCGCATGGCTCGCAGTCGGCACGCTCACGGATCAGCTCGCGTGAGCTCACGGACCATCTCACCTCTCGGTCCATCAAACCCCGAATGAAATTCCATTGACGACAAGGAGTTAGTGTCAGGCCTCAGACGTGGACGCGTTTCAGGGGTCCATCATCTTTGCCCCGCGGCCAAAAAGCCGGCCAAGAGCGTTAGTGCGTCGTTTAAATCATAAATGGTGTATTTTATGCGTGCCGTTTTTCCATCCGTATCCGACATGAATTGCACGCGTGAACACGCGTGTAGACTGCACGGGGGAGAATAGTACATGCGGCTGCCACAGCGCGCCGTCAGGTCGGCAGCAGAAGCAGCAGAAGCAGCAGCAACAGGACGGCTTGCAACATGCACATCTGACATCTCATGGAACGGACATGGAACGCAATGCGGCGCACTTGATCTCTATCCCACCTCTCGCTACACCTCGGGGTTGTGGTGCGTGGGGTAGAAGGTGTGCGACACGGAGCCCGCGACAGGGGCCACGTACATGCACACCGCCGAGTGCGCACTCCCATCGGCACTCGCGAGCCAGAATGGGATGCGATGCATCAGGAGCACAGCCCGGATGGGAGTCGAGCGCCCCTGGATCAGCACCGAGAAGCCGTGCGAAGCCGCGGGCAACGGCGGCAACGGCTCGTTGGTGGCGGTGGCGGCCGGTACGGGGTCGCGTGGAAGGTCGACCTCACCCTCCTTGTCCCCTGCACGGCGCGACGAGTGGGTCGTAGGGGCGAGCTGGGGCGTGACTTGCCATGCAGCGGGCAGGGCGCTCGACGCCTCGCCGAGCGTCACGAAGCCGCATCGGTTCGTGTACAGGATCTTGCCATCGGCTGAGCGCACGAAGATCGGAGAGCAGGGGAGCGCTGTGGTGAGCACTTGCATGCCAGGCAGGTCATCAGTGGCAATCAACGTACCTGAGCGCACGAAGATCGGGCTTGGTATCAGGTCGAGCAAGCACTTATACATCTGGAGGCCTCCGCCCACGATCTGAAAGCCGTCAGTCATTAGGGTCCCCAAGGCCGGAGACAAGCCCGCCGCCACGGCCTCCGCAGCGGCCGAAGCGCCGACCTGGGCGCCGACAACTCCGCTGCCGCTGGCGCCGTTCTGGGCGCCGTTCTGGGCGCCGTTCTGGGCGCCGTTGTTGCCAGCTGTGCCTCCGGCTGCGACGTGGTTGAACAGACGGCCGCCGTGCGTGCTGCCGTTCGGGTTCGTGGGAGCGGCCGCTCCACCCGTCGAAACGGCCCCAACGGCTCCATTGGCCGCTAGGTACGCCATAGCGTCTATCACGCTTTGCGCACGGGGCAACGGATTCCCGGCCCCAGCCCCGCCCCATGCCGCACCCGGCGCACCCGGCGCACCCGGCGCACCGCCCCCCCCCACTCCCCCCACTCCCCCCCCAGAGGAGCCAAAGTATGAGCCGCCGTGCGCTTGGGTGACCGTGGGCATCGTTTGCAGCGCCGCGGAGCTTAGCGGCATGGATTGGCTTGACATGGATTGGCTTGGCATGGATTGGTAGCGCTGGAGCGGAGACTGACTCGGAGCATGGGTGCCAGGCTCGGTGGCCGGGAGGCTGTTGTAGCGCTGTAGCTGGGGCTGGGGATGCTCACGAGGGCGCTTCTCGCGCATCTGCGTCGCAAACGACTGTCCATCATGCACAGTCCACGAGCCTGAATGCGACGGCATGTATGCTTGCATGCTATTGCCCGGCGCCGTTGCATGCATGCTGCTGCCCGGCGCGTTTGCAGGCATGCTGCTGCCCGGTCGGATAGGATGCGAGGAGAGCCCCGGAGGTTGCATGCCATTGCATGCCGTTGCATGCGAGGAGAGCCCCGGAGGTTGCATGCCATTGCATGCCGTTGCATGCGAGGAGAGCCCCGGAGGTTGCATGCCATTGCATGCCGTTGCATGCGAGGAGAGCCCCGGAGGTTGCAGCATGCCGTTGAGCATCGTGCGAAAGGCTGGCGCACCGGAAAGACTCGCCGGAGCGGTCCGATCACTCATCACCCAGTGGTGCGCGCGCGGCTGCGGCTGCGGCGGCTGCTGCGGCTGCTGCGGCTGCGGTGGCTGCTGCGGTTGCAGCGGCTGTTGCGGCAGTTGCTGCATTTTCTGATGAGACGTTTGGTGCAGCGGCTGTAGTGACCGCATCAAGGGCGCGCTGGAGCACGCCGGCGCCGAGGCCCACGTGCCCGTTGGGGGAAATGGGTGCAACGGCGTCGGCGTCGGTGCCATCGCCGGCGAAATCGCAGGCGACTGCGCCATCGCCTGCGCCATCGCCGGCGCCATCGCCGGCGCCATCGCCGGCGCCGGCGCGATCGCCTGAGCAATCGCCGGCGCCATCGCCGGCGCCGGCGCCATCGCCGGCGCCATCGCCGGGTGGGGGAACACTGCTGCTGCTGCTGCTGGAGCCTGCCCCGCTGTATACAGCACGTGCTCAATCTCGTTCCAAGCAGGCGGCGATGGAAGGTTCGAAGCAGGCGCGGGCGCGAGTCGCCATTCCATCGACCCTGCATCGTTCGAGCCTTGATCAAAGCTCGAGCGTTCCGTGTTGGAGCTATAGGGGGATGATCGCTCGGCTTCGACAGCCATCATCACGTCTGATGAGCACACCACCTCCATGGCCAAGAAGGCGCTCATACTCCTCTGCTCCGACTTGCCGTTGGAGTCCTGGGCGCCCTCGAGCTGGCCCAACGACTCGAAGAGGCTTTCTATCACACTGTCGGTTGACATTTGCCTGTCATCTTCCATGTTGGGATGCGCCGCCAAAGCGGCCGCGTGTCACGTTACACCCTTTTTTTCGGACGCACCCCAACGAAATCCGCAATCATTTCTCGGAAGAGCTCGACGGAAAAAAAACCTCAATCCGTCCACTAATCAAGGGAAAATGGAACGATAATACAATGTACATGTAATAGAGGCGCACTGGAGTACTGCGAGTGTGAATGGTCCTTGAGTACTTGTAAGGTACTTGCGCCTACCGGCCTATTTCCAGTTGGGCCTTTCGCAGCTGGGGCGTGCGATGGATGTGGGGGATTGACGAGTTTCATCGTGAGGGGACCGCGTGGACCGTGGTGGGGGCGTCGTGCGAGGGAGTGGCTAAGGGGATGGTTGGGCTTGACATGGGAAGGCTTTTCGACGGAACCGCGCTGCCACGGGCGCTTCATGCTTTGGCTCTCCCGCGCCTTGATCGCTCTGGCCGTCGGCTACCTTGGCCGCCGGCTGCTCAGCCTTCGGCGGCGCGCGGCACGGCTCAAGTGGGTACCCTTAGGCCCAAGTTTGGGAGTGCAAGCATGCGAGCTGAGCCCGTCGACTGTCGCCGGACTCTCCGAGGATGACCCTCGGCTCTGGGAGCTCGGCGAGGCGTTGCGTGAGCACTCGTTGCTTCGGCTGCGTCGTGTGGATGCTACCGAGCCACCTCTGACTCCACAGCAGCTGCGCGATGTGTATACCAAGGTGCACCGCGCGTGTCACCCCTCAGTCCCGCTCGTCTTACCTAAGCCCAGGGCGAACGCCACGACAGCGACGAGCCCGATGGCATCGATGGCAGCGATGGCGGCGGAGGGGTCCGACCAACGGGTGCATGCAAGTGCCCACCACAGCGGCTCCGACCCTCGGGCGCGGCGCAATCTCCGCGGGGAGACCTTCTCGGACTTCCCCGAGACCAATGTGCTCGGGTTTGCGGAGGACGTTTCGTGGCATGGGCTCCGCGGCCGCCTCGAGCCTACCGCATGGTGGGAGAAGATTGGGTGCCACTGATTGCGACTGCTCATCATGACTGATGACGTCTGATGCCCATCTCGGATGGCCTCCCTCATCAGGTGGGAGAAGATTGGGTGCCAGTTCCACCATGACGGCGGCTTCAGCGCGACAGCACCGCCACCCCCCGCGGTGGTGTCCATGTATTGTGAGGAGGCGCCGTCCCGATCGCCCGAGATGACGCTTCGATGGCAGCCGTTATCAACGGCTCGAGCTTCCGCGCCGTCGCCGATCCAAGCGCCCGCCCGCTACAGCGCGTCCGTTCCGCTCACGACGGCAGCGGCGGCGGCGGAGGAGGAGGCGTCGAGGCGCCGTCGTGAGCAGGAGGAGTCGAGGCGCCGTCGTGAGCAGGAGGAGTCGAGGCGCCGTCGTGAGCAGGAGGAGTCGAGGCTGGTCTGCCCAGCGGGTTTCGTAACGGCCGACGAAACCGTGACGGCCGACGAAACTGTAACGGCCGACGAACCCAGGCTGGTCTGCCCAGCGGGTGCGACGCTCTTCTTCAGCACGCGTCTTCCCCTGAAACTCGCCTCACCGGCCCTGCGCACACGCGCACGCCGGATGGTCGCCTGCTACAAGGAAGGCTTCGGTCGGGTAGTCGACGGGCAGTACCCGTCCATGGCCCCCTCTTGGATCACTCCGCTCTACCCGCCGCCGCCGCCCGAGGAACTCCCCACAGGCGCCGTGGCGGGCGCACCCAAGCACCGGAGCATCACCGAATTCACACCCTTCGAATTCACACCCTTCGAGGAGCTCGCTTTCGGAAGCGCTGAGCGCCATGATGAGCGCTCGAGCACCGCGACTGCCTCCGGTGAACACGGCGCTCATCGCGGCGCTCAACCCGGCGGCGACGGCTTCTTTCGTCATGCGCTCGTGCAGCGTGACACAAGCGCACGCGAGTTCTGTGTCGTGCACTGCGTGTGCCTCGACCACCTCGAGGAGCAGGAGGTGGTCGACGAAACCGTAACGGCCGACGAAACCGTAACGGCCGACGAAACCGTAACGGTCGACGAAACCGTAACGGTCGACGAAACCAGGTCTGACGGGCGCCGTGTTGAGCGTCGCGTCCCCCTGTCGTGGGCAGACTCGCAGGCGTTCCTCGAGGCGTTGCTCGCACCGGCCGCCCGCCCCCCCCACCTCGTGGTCCTCGCGTGGCAGCCCGGCGACGTGGTGCTCTTCGACAACCTGAGCACGATGCATTCGGTGACGCCCACCCACGCGTACGGCGGCGCCAAGGGGTACGCGGCCGTTGAAGGCGAGCGCCGTCTGATGACACGCACCGCCATGCAGCCGGGAGTCCAAATGCTGTGCTAGATGGCAATTAGACTGAGGTCCATTTCAGCCAGACGGGCCGTGCGAGTCCGGGTATATAGGGGTACTAGGCGTTACCGTAGCTATGCGATTGCGGCGCCGCCTTTCAAACTACGGTACGCTAACCCTAACTGCAAACGGGTAACGGCACGCGCTTCGCCCCCGCGAAGAACATATTGTTTTTTTCCGAGGCAGCTTTTAAATCCAGTGTAAGATATCCACCTTCAGATTCAAGTGTGACTGGTGGCGCCGATGAGCGCTGTGGTGCCGCAGCAGACGCTGACGACGATGGCTACCGCTGCGAGCACGAGCACGACGAGGACGACGTCCACCGTTTGCTAATACTCGCCCACGAGACTGTGGATCACTTCTGGAGGTCGTGGCAGTTCGTTGTGGATGCCCTCACTGCCGTCCTGCGGCGTCCAGGTTGGGCGTGCGAGACTGCGCTCTCTCGATGTGTGACCACGCGTGGCTCGTGCTGGCCATGCTCCTCCGGCCCTTTGTGCGCACGCCGGGATTCTTTGAGCGTCGTTGCCTCGCGCGCGCTTTACGGATCAGCCCGACGAGTGGCCGGTGACCGACACCTTCTCGCTGCTCTGCGCCATCTGCGCGCTGAGCAACGTGATCATGGGTCTGATTTCGCTCGCCACACAAAGCTCGCAAGAGTCGCAAGAGCTTGCCTTTTGCCGAGCGCGCAAAAGGGCCAGAAATCTATTTGAGGCAACTCCTGGCACCCCTTTTCAGGTTGGTCACAGCAAAAACCCAAACGCAAACACCCACCGCCGCCGTCGAGATAGAGCTCGTTCGACTCCCTCCGTCACCAGACCTCCCTCGCCGCCAACGCATCGGACGACTCACTAGAAAAAAACAAACCAACCTGTTTTTACATCTGTCGACATTAATTGTGAGAGGCGTGGAGCTCTCTGCTTCAGAGACGTGAGGGGAGGCCGGGACTCTTTCAATAAATAACAAGAGCGATCATTGCGTACGCGATTATTCCGGTATCGTCTACAGAGAATTTCCAGCACGCGGAATCGCCGATGTTCTCGAAGAGTCAAGAGAGGTGGCGTCCACCGCGTACTGTCGTCATGGTGTCGTTGTTAAGTGGAGCTGTTTTGTGGTGACTCTTGGTCGCGCATGATGCGTGGTCGCGTATGCGGGCTCGTGGCCCCGGGGGCGCTGTAGCTTCGCGGTATCATTGTACCCCGGTACCGCGATACCGCATACCCCGAAAATTCGTCGAAGCTATACTCGAAAGCTATACGGCAACTTAACGTCGGGCGGGCAATCGCCATGGCAATCGCCGGGCGCGTACGTGGTACGACCGCGCATCCCCGAGATCTGTGTAACGGTCGATCCGGAATCCGCGCCCCGCGGGTCCCGTCGCGCGGGCGGGGCGAAGATCCCGAATTGCAACAAACATATTCCAAGTCGCAAATTCATCATACTGTTTCACTCCGATTTCCAACATGCAATCATCATTTAATGTGCAAGGTCCGAGCTCCGCCCGAGCACCGTACTGTGCTGTGGGGCTGGGCCGTGCCGTTCTCGCTGGGTGCAACCTCGACCCGATCCTGCACGACTTGTGAGCCCGCTCTACTCCTCTGCCCCCCACGAGCCAGCCCGTCGACCGAGCCACGCGTCGCTTCTTGGCGCGCATCGTGCTCATCCTCGCTCAAGGCGTGTGAAGGAGCTGTGAAGTAGGTGTGAAGAGTTTTCCTCCTCGGCTCAAGGCGTCGCGTCGTCGTCCGTCGGCGCCTGCGGCATCGTGAGGAGCGTGATCGCCTTTTGCAGGTTCGCAACCGCAGTGTCGATATTCTGGAACTGGAGACTCGAGACCGCCGACTTGGCGAGGCCGGCGGCCTCCACGATCGCGTTCCGGTCAGGCTTGAACCCCGGGTGTGAAGGCGGTGTGAACGAGGGGCCTCTGACGGGCGGCGCGTGTGAAGGAGGTGCCGGAGCTTGAAAGGAGCTCGAGCTAAAACCCGCCGCCGTAGAAGGCTGCGCGTGCGCGGGCGCGGGCGCCGCGGACGGAAGGTCGAGGTACGACGCGCCCCCATCGTAGTACGCAGCCCCTGCCGAGTGGCCAGGCGCGTCGTACTGGGCGGACGACGATGTCGCGGCCGGCGGCGGGTCGCCCTCTGGCGCGCCGCCATCGGCACCGTCCTCGCCAAGATCGAGGCCGCGCGGCGGCTCGGGCGCGCGCTTCTCCTTCGCGGCCTTGCAGATCTCGATGTACCGCCACTTGCCATATTTCACCTTCTCCGATAAGTCGTCCGGTAGCTCCCCAAACTCTTTGCACACCTCGAACAGCGTCGCAGCCGCGTAAAAGTCCTTGGCGGTCTGCAGCCTGGGCACGGTCGGCGTGGCGCGGTCGGCAGTGTCGGCGCGGTCGAAGAGCTCGCTCGCCTTCATCTCGATCAGCATCTGCGCGTCATCGAGGTTGCCCACCCGCTTCTTCTCCGCCTCGACCTGGTCCATGAGCCCGATCACGTAGCCCATGTCCGCCTTGGGGATCTGGGAGCGCACGGCCATCGCCTCCGAGAGCGCGTGGACCTTGCAGTAGTACGCAATCAGCGCTTCTCCCGCGTCCGACCGCTCCTTGGCCTGGTTCAGGTACGCGACGATCTTCCCTCTCAGCGACTGAGGGGGGGCGGCTGCCATGGTGTGCGCGGTGGCTGCGGAGCAGAGACAGGCGAGAGTCGAGCGGCGAGACGAGTAGGACGCACGCGCGGGTGCAGCCCTGCTCGCAAATCGAGGCGCATACTCCAACTTCACGAGCGCTCGGTTGCGCGACAAACAAGGCGCTGTTTCGGTGCGAGTTCATGCGATGCGACCCCCTTGCTAGGGTTTCCATGCGCGAAGTGTGATTTGCCAAGTTTCCGACTCAAAGTAGTCTTTGGGCCGAGCAGCCCTCGCCTTGCGAAGGCCTGGGCCGGCGGCCATGGCGCCGAAGAAGAAGAAGGGAATCGGGCCAGGCGTACAGGTGTGGGTCAAGGATAAGGCCATCTACGGCACGGATCTCTACGGCAAGGCGGAGGTGCAGTCGATCGACGAGAAGCAGCAGGTGACAGTGGTCACGTCGAACGGCGAGAAGACGCAGGAGCTCGTGCTGCCGTTCGAAGAGTGCCACCAGCCGCATCCAGGCGAGAACGTGCCCGACCACTGCCAGCTCATGTTCCTCTCACCGCCGACGCTGCTCGAGAACACGCGCGCGCGCTACATGGAGGACAAGATCCACACGCTCGTAGGCTCCATCCTCGTGGTCGTCAACCCGTTCCGGCGCATCCCGGGCATCTACGACGAGGCTATGATGCTGCAGTGCATCAACAAGAAGCTCTACAATGCGGGCTGCGGGCCGCACAAGTTTGCAATGGCCGAGCAGTCGTACGCCGCGATGAAGAAGCAGCGGAACAACCAATGCATCGTCGTCTCGGGCGAGTCGGGCGCGGGCAAGACGGAGACGAACCGGCAGCTGATGCGCTACTTGATCTGGCGCGGCAACCGCGACAAGACGAACGCTGAGGACACTCTCACCCAGAAGATTATGGACACCAACCCTATCCTCGAGGCGTTCGGGAACGCCAAGACGACGCGCAACAACAACTCGTCGCGATTCGGTAGGTACTGCTTGGTGCGTTTCGGGGACACGTGCGACGTGGTGGGCGCACAGGTGCGCGTCTTCTTGCTCGAGCGCTCACGCGTCACCTCCACCTCCAAGGCCAAGGAGCGCGCGTATCACGTCATGTACGAGGGAGGCGCTGAGGAACCACCATTGCCTCTGATGGCCTCTGATGGCCTCTGATGGCCTCTGATGGCCTCTGATGACCTCTGATGGCCTATGATGGCCCCTGATGACCTATGATGACCTATGATGGCCTCCCTCCTCAGGTACGAGCTCGTCGCGGGTAAGACGAAGCACACGAAAGCGCTCCCACCTGAGAGCTTCTACTACATCAACCTGTCGGGCACGATGGATTGCCCTGGGCGCAACGACGCAGGTACGTTGATTGCCACTGATTGACACTGATTGACACTGATTGACACTGATTGACACTGAGGACCTGCTTTGCATGCAAGTGCTCACCACGGCGCCCTCCCTCCCTCCCCTGGGCGCGACGACGCAGATGAGTACCGAAACACGGCCTCGGCGCTGCTGTCGGGCGTTGGGCTGTCGGCCGACGAAGCCGATCAAATGTAGGCAGGATTGTGCCCGATGGCCATGATTGCATGCATGCCAATATGGGTAGGATTGCGCCCGATGGCCATGATTGCATGCATGCCAATGTGGGTAGAATTGCGCCCGATGGCCATGATTGCATGCATGCATGCCATTGCCTCTGAGCGCCTCTGAGCGCCTCTAACTTCATCCTTCATCAGGTGGGCCGGCCTCGCGGGTATGATGTGGCTGGGCAACATAGACTTCGGCACTGCCGACACGGCGACCGTCAACGCCAAAGGAGCCGATGACCCAATCCGTGTCGCGGAGAAACTCCTGGGCGTGGGTGACATGGAGAAGCTCCTGACCACACGAGCGATCACCGTCAACGGCGAGGTTACCTTTGCGAAGCACTCGGTGCAAGGGACACTGAGTGCCTCGAAGGACCTCCGATGGCCTCCAGTGACCTTGGATGACCTCAAATGACCTCAAATGACCTCTGAGGACCTCTGATGGACATCTGATGGACATCTGATGGCATCCAGTGACCTTGGATGACCTCAAATGAGCTCGGATGACCTTAAATGACCTCGAATGACCTCCGATCGCCTCTTGATTGCCTCCGATTGCCTCGGAGGACCTCTGAGGACCTCCAATGAGTGACCTCTGATGGCCACCCTCATCAGGTACCCAATGCATGCGCCGCACGCGACGCGCTCGTCAAGATCATGTACGCGCGCCTCTTTGTGGCTCGGCGGACTCAAGGCGGACCGCGGCATGCAAGTGCTCACCACGGCGCCCGACCCCTCCCTAATTAGGTACGCGCGCCTCTTCTCGTGGCTCGTGGTGCGCATCAACCAGACTGTCGATGACGTCAAGCGTGCCAAGCACTACATCGGGCTGCTCGACGTGTACGGCTTCGAGTTCTTCGAAGTGAACTCGTTCGCTGCATGCAAGAGCTCATCCCGGCGCCCGCCCTCTTCCCCACAGATACGGCTTCGAGTTCTTCGAAGTGAACTCGTTCGAGCAGCTGTGCATCAACTTTGCGAACGAGAAGCTTCAGCAATTCTTCCTCTCGACCGTCTTTGAGAACGAAGGCAAGGCGTACAAGGAGGAGGTGCGAGTGGTTCTGATCGCCTCTGATCGCCTCTGATCGCCCCTGATCGCCTCTGATCGCCTTTGATCGCCTCTCGTCGGCACACAGGGCATCGCATGGACGCCAATCGCATACCAGGACAACAAGCAGGTACGTTGATTGCCACTGACTGCCACTGATTGCCACTGATTGCCACTGATTGCCACTGATTGCCACTGATTGCCACTGACAACAACAATCACGTGCGTTCGACAACAAGCAGATCATCGACCTGTGCGAGAACGCCACGGGTGGCATCTTCAAGCTGCTCGATTCCGCCTGCAAGGCACCCAATGCTACCGGTAAGGCCTTTTGCTCTGGCCTGCACGAGGCACACGGTAAGAAGTCCGCAGCGGTCTTCGGTGCTCCTAAGATGGGCAAGGCGGAGAAGCGCGGGAAGGAGGACCACTTTCTCGTCAAGCACTTCGCGGGCGAAGTCATCTACTTTGCGGGCGATGAGAAGGAGCCGGGTACGTTGATTTGATTTGAGTTGATTGCAATCGGGTACGTTGAGTTGATTGCTCCTCGTACCCGATGGCAATCAACATCGGGTACGTTGAATTGATTGCCATCGAGCGTCACAAAGCGCATGCCTCCTCAGGCTTCCTCTGATGACCTCTGATGACCTCTGATGACCTCTGATTATCTCTGATGACCTCTGATGACCTCTGATGACCTCTGATGACCTCTGATGACCTCCCTTCTCAGGCTTCCTCGAGAAGAACAATGACTCTCTCGCCAAAGAGGTCGAGGCGCACCTACTCGAATCCAACAAGCCTATCGTACGCAGCCTGTGCACCCTCGAACCCCGACAAGGAGGGTGCCTCCAGTGCTCACCACGGCGCTATTTCCCCACAGGTACGAGACCTGTGCAAGCCCGAGCCCGAAAAGGAAGGTGGCGGTGGCAAGCAGAAGGCACAGTCCTCGTTTGCGTCCGTCGGCGACAAGTTTGTCAAGTCGCTTCGCGACCTGATGACCGAGCTGCAGTCGTCGCAGGCGTGGTTTGTGCGCTGCATCAAGTCGAATCCCCAACTGAAGCCTCTGCTTATGAACGGAGAGGTGAGCGCGCCTGTTGGGACTCGGAGTGCCTCTGAGGATCTCTTGATTGCCTCCCTCATTAGGTGATCGCGCCTGATGGGGCTTAGAGTGCCTCCGAATGCACCAACAGGCTTCTGATGGCCTCCGATGGCCTCTGATTGTCACTGATGGCCTATGATGGTCACTGATGGTCACTGATGGCCACTGGTTGCCACTGATGGTCGCTGGTTGCATGCCTCCTTAGTCGGTGATCGACCAGCTGCGCATGAGCGGGACGCTCGACGCGGTGCGATTGATCCAGGGCGGATACCCGACACGCATTCCTTACGAGGCAGTCCACTCACGGTACGCTTTCCTTACGAGCGGCGATGCCCAACGGCTATGCCCAACGGCTATGCCAAACGGCTTTGCCCAACGGCTATGCCCAACGGCTATGCCCAACGGCTATGCCCAACGGCTATGCCCAACGGCTTTGCCCAACGGCTATGCCTAACGGCTCTCGGGACCGACGCTGCATGCATATGCTCACCACGGCGCCATCCTCTCGGCTATGCCCAACGGCTTTCGGGACCCTCCTCGGGATCGACGCTGCATGCATATGCTCACCACGGCGCCATGCTCTCCCCACAGGTATGCGAAGCTGCTCTCGGACGTGCCCGGTGTCGACATGAAGTCCCTCACTCCAGCCGAGTTCTGTGAGGCGATCGCGGAGGCGTGCGGTGTGAACAAGGACGAGTACTCGCTCGGCACGACGCGCATGTTCTTCAAGATGGGGGCAGCTGCCTTCCTCGAGGAGCTCGCCGAGGCAGATCCCGAGGAGATGAAGCCCAAGCTGATGGAGATGTTCGCCCTCTTTGAGGCCAAGCGCCGGTGAGTGCCTCGGATGACCTCGGATGACCTCGGATGACCCGCTGATGGCCCGCTGATGAGCTCTGATGACATCCCTCATCAGGGCCAAACCCATGATGGAGAAGACGGTCGCGATGTGGTTACATCGGCGCCGTTACGAGGCGCTGCTCCCCCAAATTAGGAAGGAGCAGCATGCAAGCAAGGAGAAGGCGGAGAAGGCGTATGCGAGGCACATGGAAGAGGCGCGCAAGAAGGAGGAGGAGGAGAGGCGCCGTCGTGAGCAGGAGGAGAGGTGTGTGCTGCTGCTGCTGCTGCTGCTGCTGCTCACGACGGCGCCTCTCCTGCTGCTGCTGCTGCTGCTGCTGCGTGGCCCGCTGCCAAAGGATGGCCACGCAGCAGCAGCGATGGCCTTCCTGTGAATGCCGTGTCCTCCTGTGATTGCGTTGGGCGACCTTTCTGTTGGCCATCGCCGATGGCGCTCGCGACGGCGCTCGCGATTCGTGATTGCGCCGATGGCGCTCGCGATGGCGCCTGCTGCAGCGTGCACGATTGCTCCCTTCATCAGGCGAGCTGCAGTGGAGGCGGCCACTGATGACCTCTGATGACCTCTGATGACCTCTGATGACCTCTTGATTGCTCCCTTCATCAGGCGAGCTGCAGTGGAGGCGGCCACTGATGACCTCTGATGAGCTCTGATGACCTCTGATGACCTCTTGATTGCTCCCTTCATCAGGCGAGCTGCAGAGGAGGCGGCCAAGGCGGCGGCCGAGGCGGCCGCCATCGAGGCCGCGGCATCCAAGGAGCGCGCCGTGGCGGGCGCGGCGGCGGCGGCGGCGGGTGCGGCGGCGGCGGCGGCCAAAGCGAAGGAGATGCAAGCCGCCCTTGCAGCAGGAGCGGTCTCGCAACAGGAGGCGGCCGTGGTGATGCACGAGGCCGCTGTCGTCGCCATGGAGGCCAAGACAGCGGCCGTTGAGCAGCAGATAGTGGCCGCGGCCGCGATACAGGTGATGGCGCTGATTGCCACTGATTGCCACTGATTGCCACTGATTGCCACTGATTGCCTCCCTCATCACAAGACAGCGGCCGTTGAGCAGCAGATTGTGGGCGCGGAGATTGCTCCGAGATTGATCCGAGATTGATCCGAGATTGCTCCCTTTAGATTGTGGCCGCGGCCGCGATACAGGTGGCGATCAACTCGGGGCCCTCGACAAGCATGCAGGTGCTCACCACGGCGCCATGTCCCCTTCCCCACAGGTGGCGATCAACTCGGGGCCCTCCGAGGCGGAGGCACGCGCCACCAAGGTGCGCGGAGATCTCGTGACAAATCTCGTGACGACACTGGTCCTCTGTGTGTCGTGTGTCCATCACACACACTGTCACCCCCCTTGGCGGCAGGTGCTCGGAGATCTCGCGACGAAACTTGCGACAAGCATGCAAGTGCTCACCTCGGCGCCATGTCCCCTGGCGGCAGGTGCTCGGAGATCTCGCGACGAAACTTGCGACAAGCATGCAAGTGCTCACCTCGGCGCCATGTCCCCTTGGCGGCAGGTGCTCGGAGATCTCGCGACGAAACTTGCGAGTGGGGCGACGGACGACGCGTCGTTGCTCAGGGCGGTCAAAGCTGCGGGCGGGATCGAGAGGGTGGTTTCGCTCGCAAAAGGGAACCTGGACTCACTCGCCGTGCAGGTGATGACGTCATTGCCCTGATTGCCACTGATTGCCTCTGATTGCCTCCCTCATCGGGAATCTGGACTCACTCGCCGTGCAGGTGATGACGTCATTGCCCTGATTGCCACTGATTGCCTCTGATTGCCTCCCTCATCGGGAATCTGGACTCACTCGCCGTGCAGGTGCAGTACGCGGCCTCGGTGCGCGACTGTTGCTTATGCGAGGAGCTGGCTCTCGATATGGGGAACGCGGGGGGGATTGAAACCCTCATCAAGGCTGCTCAGAAGCACTACGACTCACCGGAGGTACAGGCTGATGGCCTCCTGATGACCTCCCTGACTGCCTCCCTGATGACCTCCCTGATGACCTCCCTGATGGCCTCCCTGATAACCTCCTGATAGCCTCCTGATGACCTCTCTGATAACCTCCTGATGGCCTCCTGATGACCTCCCTGACTGCCTCCCTGATGACCTCCCTGATGACCTCTCTGATAGCCTCCCTGATGACCTTCTGATGACCTCCTGATGGCCTCCTGATGGCCTCCATGATGACCTCCTGATGACCCTCAATGGCCTTTGATGGCAGGTGCAAGCCAACATCGCGGGTGCCATGCGCAATTTGAGCGACTTTGATGAGTGCGCCATCGACATCGCGACGGCTGATGGGCTTGAGGTGCTCACCACGACGCGCTCACCACGACGCTCGTCAAGACGGGCGCCGCGCACCTCGACATGCATGCACGTGCTCACCACGGCGCCATGCCCCCTTCCCTACAGGTGCTCGTCGATGCTTTCGCGCGTCACCAGAGTTCCCTCGAGGTGGCGCGGGCAGCGGCAGATGCGATGTGGGGTCTCTCGGTCAATGATGAGGTGAGAGGTGCCGCGGATGGTCGCTGAGTGCGCGCGGATTGCCTCCCTGCATGCTGATTGCGTCCCTCATCAGGTGGCCGCCCTCATATGGGCTGCATCGATTGCATGCTGATTGCCTCCCTGCATGCCGATTGCGTCCCTCATCAGGTGGCCGCCCTCATGGAGGACATGGGCTGCATCGATTCGCTCATCAAGGCGGCGGCGGCGCATCCGAACAGCGAGGAGGTGCAGGCCAGCACCGCCGGCGCCATGCGCAACCTCGCCGTCTCAGATGACTCGAAACAGTCGATTGCGGATGCAGAGGGGCTCGAGATGCTCATCAACGCTTCTCGAGTGCACCTCCAGAGTGCAACGGTTCAGACGCAGGTGACGGCGCGGCCCTGCGGAATCTGTGCATGCTGATGGCACTGCATTGCGGCTGATGACCTCCCTGGCGTCTGACGCAAGTGACGGGGCTGATGACCTCCCTGGCGTCTGACGCAGGTGACGGCGGCACTGCGGAATCTGTCCCTCGTGGAGGAGATTGCGGAATCCATCGCGCTCTCGGGTGGGATCGAAGCGCTCATTGCCGCCGCAGGGGCGCACCCACAGAACCAAAAGGTGCTCGCCACGACGCGCGCGCCGTCTGTGCCACGGATGACCTCTGATTGCCGATGGCGTTCGATGGTGTTTGATGGCGTTTGATGAGCTCCGATGGGATTGGCTCCCTCATCAAACATGCTCGCCTTCACTGCATGCAAGTGCCCACCACGGCGCCCCCCCTCATCACAGGTGCTCGCTGGCACGGCGGGTGCGCTGCGCAACTTGACTGTGACTGACGAAATCGCGAAGCACATTGCGCTCGCGGGCGGCCTCGAAGCGCTCATCGCCGCCGCCGAGGCGCATCCCGAGTCAGCGGAGGTGCAGTCGGAGGCGGCGGGCGCGCTGTGGGGTCTCGCTATCACCGAGGAAATAGCCGAGGCCATCTGCGCCAAGGGAGGGATCAAGGTGCTCACCACGGCGCTCGTCAAGACGGGCGCCGAGCACCTCGACATGCATGCATGTGCTCACCACGGCGCTATCCCCCCTGCCCCAGGTGCTCGTCAAGGCGGGCGCCGCGCACCTCGACAAGCCGCGCGTGCTCGCACGTGTGTCGGGCGCGCTGCGCAAGCTGTCGGCCAACTCGGAACATAAGCACGAGGTGATTGCCGCACTGATGGCCACTGATTGAGCCGCTGACGGCCACTGATGGCCACTGATTCAGCCGCTGATGCACACCGATGCACACTGATGCACACTGACGCACACTAACGCACACTGATCAAGTGGCCGAGCAGGACGGGATCCACATGATGACCACTGATGCTGTCCACTGATGATGACCACTGATGACCTCTTGATGGCGTCCCTCATCAAGTGGGCGAGCAGGACGGGATCCAGATGATGACCACTGATGTTGTCCACTGATGATGACCGCTGATGACCTCTTTATGGCGTCCCTCATCAGGTGGCCGAGCAGGACGGGATCCAGATGCTGTTGCGGGGGTCCGAGATGCACCTCGACGACGCCGTCGTGCAGGCGGGCGTGATGGGCGTCATTTCCAACCTGTCCGTCGATGACGAGATCGAACAGACGATTGCGACGGCGGGCGGGATTGAGATGCTCATCAGGGCGGCGCAGGCGCACCGGACGGACGCAAAGGTGCAGGCACGCGTGGTGCGTGCGCTCACCAACCTGTCGGTGCATGAGTCGAATAAGGAGCGGATCGCCTCCGCAGAGGGGCTTCAGACGCTCCTCGATGCCGCTGCTGCCCACCTCGAGTCGGCCGAGGTGCATGCCGGGGTCGTGGGCGCGCTGCGCAATCTCTCAGTCGCTCCTCGGATCGCTCCCATGCTGGTGAGCGCGGGCGGCATCGAGGTACTCATCAAGTCGGCCAAGAAACACGGGACCAACATGGTCGTTCAGGCGGGGGTAGCCGGCGCCTTCAAGAACCTCGCCGTGGACGCGGCGTACCGTCAGCAGATCCTCGATGCGGGGGGACTGGTGGTGCTCGACCTCGCAGCCGGCTACCACAAGACTAACGAGCGACTCGTAGCGATCATTGACGAAGCCAAGGCGAATCTGCGTGGCGAGATGCGCGACCCAAATAAGGCAGAGGAGAGCAGCAGCAGCGGCGGCGACACGACTTCGCGCCAAAAGAGCAAGAAGAAGGGCAAGAAGCTCGCGCTCGCGAGCGCGCCCGCGTCCGACGAGCCGGGCGTGCCCTCGCAGCGCGCGCAGGCGTCGCAACGCGGACCGGCGCCCTCGGTACGCGCGGCAGGCAAGCTCACTCAGAGCTTCGGAGGCCTTTCGAGGCGACGAGCGCCCTCCAAGAAATGAGAAGAGCGTTGTCGCTGTCTGCACTCTCCCGCGCTCCTGCACGCACAGAGCACCACGAGAAAAGAGAACTCTCTCGCAGATATATTAGGGAAAACGTGCCGAAGAACTATATCCTACTATATAAGATAAGCGTCTTGACGATAAGTTGCGATCGGCTAGTTTTGTATCACCTTTTTGTATACCCCGGTTGTGCATACACAGCGAGTGCGTCTACCTATACGTACCCCCTCGCGTAGTATACATAGTTTCTGCGTATAAGGTTCTAGGTTCACACCCGACCGCGTAATTAACCGCGTAAACGCAGGAGGAAAGAGGAATCTACGTTACTACGAACCGTAATGACACTGACGCACACACGCACCACACGACGCTCATGGCGAGACAGCCCGGGCTCATAGTAGTAGCCTATCGGAGCGGGTATCTGGCACACATTCCTCATCGCCCGGCATAGAGCGCGCGTATGCCCCCCTAGCCCTACTCCTCGCAGTTGCACGGTTTGTTTACCCGGTACTTGTTGGTTGTCGCAGTCCCTTGCGAAATTCTACCTCGCAACCCCTTGCACGATACCTCGCAACCCATTGCACGATGCCGAACTTCATAGGTCGCAGTTATATCGCAGCACCTTGTACGATCGAAGGCAACGAATTAGAGTAGCCCCTTGCACGATGGCTTCTGATTTTTTCATTTAGGTGGCATGAAAGCGACCTTCCTGATTGCGCTCTTGGATGTGATTGATGTGCTCCTGGATATCAAATTGCTCCTGGATGTCAAGCTCCTGATTATGTTCCTGATTATGCTCACCATGCTCCTGATCAGGCTCTCATACTGTCGGCTGTATCGAGGGCCGCAGCAAAGACGGCCGCAACATCGGCGGCCGCAACATCGGCGGCCGCAACATCGGCTACCTTTTCTTTCCGCGCCCCAGCGTTCTGGAGCGTCATTAGCGAGGCTTCAAATTCCGACGGCGCGGAGGATCCCTTGAACAATCTCGCCTCTTTGTTTGTTTTTACCAAGGCCCCCGCGCGTTGCCAGGCCTTCTTGGACTTTGAGCCCATCCCCCAGCCCAGCCGGCCGAGGATGGAGCGGCGCTTGCGCTGCTCTTCTCCATGCCTCTCAAAACTCATCTTTTGCCATTCCTCCACGACGATGGCGAAGTCCTCGTAGACAATCTCATCTGATTTGACGGCTTTCATGGCTGTGGCTACGTGCTGCCTGCCCAGGTTGGGGTACATGGCGTCGAGGATCAGCCGAACCTCCGCCTTCTCGAGCTTCTTCGACTTGTCAAGGTCGAAGGTGTCAAACGTCTTCCGCATGATCTGATCCACTTCTTTATCGGTCAGCGTCGACCCGTTGCTTTCCATTTTGAGCGCCTTGAGCTTCTTGACCATCATCGTCCGATTTCTCTGGATCTGCCAACCCTTGTATAGCACCCTCGCAACTGAGTAGGACAAGAACAGCAACATGCCTCCAACTATGACAAGCAGGAAGAATGCCTCCTGCTCCAAACCCTTTAGGATGAAGCCGACCACAAGGCACGGGAAGAGGACAAAGGGAAGCAAGATCCGGAAGACGCCGTCGACGGAGACGGCCAGGACCTTGCAGCCGAAGCGGATCAAAGCGTGCACGACGATCGTCTCTACGAGCCCCGCGAGGATCACGAAGAACTGGACGAGCGCAAACTCGTCAGTCCAGATGAGGCTGCTGAGCGTCCCCAGGCCGAGGTCATTGTTGGCGCGGGTAACCACCAGCAACAGGGCGATGATGTGGAGCGAGGCGCGAGCACCGACAAGCGGAGGGACGGTCGCGTCCATGTACAGGCTGAGGAGCGGCGCCTCAGAGATGACAATGGAGGGTATCAGCTGCTTGATGATGAAGAGGTCGTTGTTGCGCCTGATCTTCAAGACCACCGGGCAGACGCTTTCCCTGGACTGCCGCAAGGCCGGGTCGAGGAAGATGTCCTTTTCGATATCCGCTGCACGGCAGCCGCCGCCTGCAGTGCCACAACTATCCCAGAGCCACGTGGCCGACTGGGGAAGGATACGGTTCGAGTCTTGCAAGCTCAACGTCTCCTTGTAGCGCAACTGCTCGACCAGATCGTCGCACCCGCTGAGCTGCACAGTCGGCAGCCTGAGATCGATGGAAATGGTCTGCCGGTCGAAGGGGAAGTTGCGATAATTGAAGTCCTGTGCCAATGTAACAGCCTCGCGGATTCGCAGCCTGGCCACTGCGCCGCTTTGAGAATAGAGGGAATCCAAGAGTTTCCTTTCGCGAGCGGGCTCTGTCTCGGTGGTACCAAGGGCGAGCTTCGGGCGCCAGTAGAGATTCGCATGCTTCGACTCGGTCGAGGCCACACTCGAAAGCATCGTATCGAGGACCCGGCGGCAAGGCGAGGTTTCGAGGCGAGTGTCGTTCCACGTCAGATTGTAAGCTAGGGTGAACTCAATCTGCACGCCAGAGCCTTTGACCTTGTCGACTGAAATGCGGAACTCGCCCAACGCGAAGCTGCCAGTCACCAAGGGGGCCGTGCCAACTCGTGCAATGCGAGGCATCGAGATGTAGTCGCTCCCGAGTGCACTCTCTTTCTCCATGCACGCGCTGACTGCCGCCTCCGTCGTGCAGTAACGATGCCCGCACTCCGCGGTGTTGCACTGCGGCCAGCACGTCGTGGCGTCCAGATACATGAATTCGAGGCAGGAAACTGAGAGGGAAGCACTTGTCCTCGCGATGTTTGAGCACTCGCTTGGGCAGCTCGTGCAATGGCTGCGCAGCCCGCAGTCGTCACAGTCCGAGCCGAGTTCGCACCTGGCTGGGGAGCGGCGGCCGTTCGCCAAATATATGATTCCGTTGCTGTTCGCGCCATCCTCGCATATGCCCTGACTTTGCGGAAACCTCACGTTGCACGTGTTCTGGCAGAGAGAGGGCGGCGGGCTGGGCGGACTGGGCGGGGAGGGTGGGGGGGGCGATGAGGGTGGTCGGTTTGGTCTAGGCGGTGAGCTTGGAGGCGAATAGATTGCAGTGGCGGTTGTAGCCTCGGCTATTTCCAGGCCGGTGATTGTGACGTTGTTCCCAAAGAACCCCATGAGCGAGGTCAAGTAAGTCATGTTGTAAGATTGCATCAGAGTTCTCTTTTGCCTTGGGGCGAGGTTGGCGCCATTGAGGAGCACGGACTCGAGTCCGCAGATCACCGGTGCGGAGGGGGGGGGGGGGGGGCGGGGGGGGGGTCGGGCGCTAGGAGCTCTCCCTATGCCGTATCGCTCGTGATACAGCCCCATGCCAAGAGCGATCATCTCCACCGAAACATCACCAGAACTGGCGACGGGAAGGGGAGGCGGCGGCGGCGGCGGAGGTGAGGGTGGGGATGGCGGCGCTCTCGGAGCAATAGGAGGACAGTTACGCAGCCGCGCGGAATCCGTCCAGGTGACTATGGCCATGATTTTCAGCGTCTTGATACCCCCGTTGGTCGTGTCAATTGGGTTGTTAAGCGTCACCTGGCATCTCGGCGTACCGCCGCAACCCATCTGATTGACGGTCCCTGCTGTGAGCCTGTTGCTATCTTGTTGATTCCATGGCGTGGTGCCGGTAACAGAAGGGGTAGGAACTTGCCCAGTGCCCAGAGTGCAATTATTATTAGAGGCGGCGGTGCAAGCAGTGCTGAACCCGTTGAACTTGTACGTGATGATCAGCTGGGGGAGGACCATGGCATAACCAGTGTTGGCCGCAATCGGAGCCACTGGGGGCAGACTGGGTGGTCTGGGTGGAGGTGGAGAAATAGGGACTATGAAGGTATAGATTTTGTCGATCCTTGGCGTCTGATAGGGATCATAAGGGTTCGTGAAGATTAGATTGCCGTAAGCCCAAGAGCCAGAGACCCAGCCGAAACCCCAGTAGGATTTCAGAGTCAACGTGCACGTCGAGCCCGGCACGATAGAGGGGGACGGTCTCACCCTCTGCGGCATAACTCCGTTGGGGTATGAGGTGCCGTCGGTGCAAGTTAATGCCCATTTGCAATAATCCGGATAATAGTCAAAGTCGACGACAATCTCAGGCCCAACCGGCGCAAATTGTGGCGGCGGCGCAGATGGTGGCGCCCTCGCAATCAGGCGAGGGCCACAGGTGTTACAGTCCGTACCGAGGTCGCACCACGACCACTCCGATCCTGGTCCGCCATCGTTGCAGTTGCCGTAAAATTGATTAATTGCGCATGTGTTGTCGCATCGGTAGAAAGAGCCATCGGGGATCGGAGAGTAAGGAGGTGGTTTCGGAGGTGGTTTCGAAGGTGGTCTCGGAGGAGGTGGGCGCGGAGGTGGGCTCGGAGGTGGACGCGAAGGTGGTTTCGGAGGTGGGCGCGGAGGTGGGCTCGGATAAACATAACGGGGGCCACAGTCGTTGCAGTCGGTTCCGAATGAGCACGCTGAGAGCGTTGCGCCCGGGCCGCCGTCGTCGCATTGCATTGGAATTCCAATGAGATAAATTCCACATATATTGCTGCACACTACTAAATTATGAGTTGCTGCGCATGTGTCGATGAGACCCAGCACCATGGCGAGCAACATTGCGAACGAAGAACGCATCCGAACGGAGCCGCGCCGAATCACAGTATCTGCGAGGCACAGCAACAGGGCTTGATTGTGAGGCCTCGTCGGGCGCGCGCACAGGGGGCGCGGCGCGCGCCGCAATTTCCGGCTGGGAGGTGCCAAGGGAAAGGTGCCGAGGGATCCCCCGCGATGCACGCGCCCGGGAGTGGCGCTGAGGCTCGCCGGCTTGGTCTTCAGACCTTGGCGGCACCCGGTTGCAGACCACAGGGCCGAGCCCAAACGCCGTCGGTCGAGGGTCTCAGAATTGGAGAGAAACAAGCGAGGTCTATTTTCGTTTCCATCGTAAGTTTGGATTGATTGCGGACTCGCTCTGCGATGCTACAAAAAGGAGATCTGATTTCGTCAAGTCGTTTTTCGAAATAAGAATTAAATTTTGAATGATCTATTTTTGTCAAAGTGGCGATTGACGGCCGTCGAGCCGATGGGGTCTGCTCGTCGGGCGCGCGCACAGGGGGCGCGCGCGCGCGCCGCAATTTCCGGTTGGGAGGTGCCTGCCAAGGGAAAGGTGCAGAGGGATCCCGCGCGACGCGCTGGCGCCGGCGGGACCCGGGGTGGCCGGGAGTGGCGCTGAGGCTCGCCGGCTTGGTTTGCACACCTTGGCGGCACACGGGTGCAGACCACAGGCGATTCCCAAACCAGGCACGACCTTTTCAACTGTGAGTTCCAGAGTTGGTGCCTTCTCGGGAGCACGCTCCGGCTCACAGTTAAGCTCACAGCCGTTTCACACAGAGCAATTGACACAGAGCTCAGAGCTGATCGACCAAACCCAATACGAATACCGCCGGTCTGAGACTGGAATCGAATAGTCTCAGAATTGGTGACCATCTGACAAACAAGAAACAAGCGAGTCTAATAATAATTTTAGAAAGTGTCTAATTTTAGATAGAGTGCGGACTCTCGCTCTGCGATGCTACAAAGGGGGATGTGCTCCGCTCTCCGAGATGGTATGAGACTGACTGATCGCATGAGACTAATCGCATGAGACGGAGTGTCCACGACTCAGCGAGCTGCCGCGCCCGAGAAGGCGCGTCCCACGAGGCCATCCATGAATCCGAGAGGCGTGTTCGGATCGGGCGGCGGGGGCACGAGAGATGCGCCAGGGTTAGCCGGCGCTCGACGCCCCGCCACGGCGCCGCCGCGAACGAGGTGGCCGGAACCGGTGCCGGTACCGGTAGGTCGGCGTGGCGCCGCCCGATCGCCTCCACCTGCTGCGACTGCCATCGGCCCGGCGACCATTGTGCCGCTGCCGCTGCTGCCACCAGTGCCGCTGCTGCCACCAGTGCCGCTGCTGCCACCAGTGCAGCTGCTGCCCGCTCTGCCGCTGCTCCCAGCTGTGCCCCCAACGGCTTCGGCCCCACCGATGCCACCCAGCTCTCTCGACGCGACACGTGCAAGGCCACCCGCCATGGCGGCCTGTGCGGCAATCTGGAGCGCCACGGATTCCCGACGCAGTGCAGTGGCCGAGGCGGCGGCGGCCGCGGCGGCGGGCGTCGGCCCGCGGGCGATGCCTCCCGAGCTTCCCCGCGCACGCATGGGCGGCTGCCTGCCTCCGAGATTACCTCCGAGATCACCTCCGAGATCACCTCCCGAGCTTCCCCGCGCACGCAAGGGCGGCGGCTGCGTCGTCAGCGGCTCTCGAGTGAGGGACGGAAGAGAGCCCAAACTAGGCAAGTCCATCGGCACGGCTTCGGTGCGCGGCAACACTGCCTCCGTGCGCGCCAACGGTCCAGAGCGCGCCATGCCGAGCGCCCCTGTGCGCGACACGCCGAGCGAATTGCCGATCAGATTGATATCTTCGAAGCCGATGCCCGCACCCGCCGCCATACGCTCAGCGGCGATGCGCTCGGCAGCCACCGACGCGGGCGCGCGGCTCTGCTGCCACGGCCGACCGACGGCCGAGCTGAACGCCGCGCTGCTCCCGCCGCCGCCGCCACTGGCACTGCGTCCGATTGCGCGCAGCGACGCGGGCATCTCGCCGCCCGCTGCCCTGCCAATGCTGATCCCTTGGCCTGCGATATCCATCAACGGCGGCGGGGTGGGCAGCACCGTACCACTCGTCACGGCGACTGTGCCGTTGACGGCGCCGGGGCGCTTGGCGGCGCCCACGGCGGCGCGATCTCGTTGCGCCTCGGCCTCGATCTCGTTGAGCTCGGCGAGGAGCGGCGCGATCTGAGCCGCATCGTATGCGACCACGCGTGCGGCGAGGGACACGTCCACCCGGCGCTCATCACGGCGCGAGGCCACTCCCGAGCTCGCGCTGCCGTGGGCGTCGCGCGTCGCGGCCGATGGAACATCGTACGCGACCGAGGCCCGGCCGCCGAGGCCGCTGTGGGGATTCGAGAGGGTGAGGAGCAGATCGTAGTCTTCGGGTGTGATCTCACGATGCTGTAGACTGGCGACAGCCTCGTGGAGCGAGCGGCCCGCTATCGCCGCCTCGGTGCCGCCGCCGCCGCCACGGCTGCCGCCGCCACGGCTGCCGCCGCCGCTGACGCCACCGCTGCCACTGCCGCTGCTGCCGCCGCTGCTGCTGCCGCTGCTGCTGACGCCACCGCCCGTGCCGCTGGGTGCGTCCTCATCCGGTGCACCCGTCTCGACGCCGTAGATGTCGCGGCGGCACGTCGCGGCCGCCCAGGTGCCGCCTGGCCGCTCCTTGACCCCAAACGGGTGCTCCGGATGCATGCACGACGCATAGCAGTCTCCGCACAGGTCGGTAGGCCATGGTACGGTCGGACACACAAGGCAACGGTAGCGCGCCCCGACGATCGGCGTGGCGCGGCACGAGCGACAGCGCGCGCCGCGGTGAGACGGCGGCCGCCGTCCAGGCGCCGGGGCGCCTCCCGCGGCCCCCGCGGCCCGCAGGCCGCCGCGTGCACCTGCTCGGACGGTTTCGGCCGTTGGCCTCGGCCTCATCACCTCCGCTGGCCCCGAGGCCCATTCGCCACGGCAGTGAGGGCATGAGAGCTTCTGGCCGATGGCGGTCTGGTGCTCGGCCCATCGGGCAAAGCAGCGCCGGTGCAGCGACTTGCCGCACGAGCGGCGGCACCAGTCGAGCTCGCCGGCCTCGTCGTCCTCTGGCCCGATGTCCTCATAGCAGATCGGACACGGGTCGGGGTCGGCGGTGTCGTCTATCGGACGGCGGGGCACGTCGAGCGGATCGCATTCGTCGCACTCGCTGTCGCTCTGCGGTGGCGCCGCCGCCCACTGCCGCGCTTCGAGCCGCCGCATCGCGGCGGCACGGGCGCGGCTATCTACGAGCGCCTCAAGCTCACTGTCGGTGAGCGAAGCTTGCCAGCAGCGCTGATCGGTGGGCTCGAGCCGAAAGACACGCAGCAGTACGAAGGCGACATGCACGCACGGCTGCTCGCGCGCACCGCACGAGCATGAGTGCACTGAGCCGATGTTGACCTTGAGCTTCTTGCTCTCCTGGTCGGACTTTAGTACGAACGACGTCGGGCCGGGTGTCTGCACCACAAAGAATCCGCCCTGCCTCGCCTGCTCCATCCGAGCCTTGAGCGCGTCCGAAGGCTTGGAGACGAACGGACGCTCACGAAGGGTGGCCATGTTCACGTGATTCGCGCCGAAGAGCCACCAACGTGAAGGGGCCCGCGGCCGTTGCCGACGGCGGCGTCGAGGTCGTTCACGTGAACATTTGTATTCATACTGTATTTTTCTCTTGCGCTCCATCAAGCCCCAGTCCATACAACCACATGCCATGCACGTACGAGGCGCCCAACGCAACCGAACGTACGGTCGGGGGAGGGGGCGGGGGTGGGCGCGCGCCGACTCGGGAGCAGCTTCTCAGCATCCAGGCGAGAGGAGCAGCCCCTCGGGCACGTGGGGCAGGAACTCGAGGAGCGCGCCGGTGAAGTTGCCCGACGCAGCGTCGAAGGTGAGTAACGCTCGATTCGTCTGCTCCAGCACGTAGAGCACGCCACTGTGCTGGAGCAAGCCGGCGGGGTGTATGAGGAGATCGTGCTTGATGAGTTGACGAACCCGGAACACGTCGCCCTCGATGGGGTCGTGCTGCGCGGATGGTGAGGGTGGCGGCGGGGAAAGGGCCGGTGACTGGTCCACTGACGGCGGCGGCGACGGCGGCGAGGGCGGCGGCGGCGAGGGCGGCGGCGGCGAGGGCGACGGCGGGGGCGGCTCGGCAGACTGCTGAGACTCGATAGGCAATGTAGTGATGCGCTCGAGCACATAGACACCGGGCACCACCATGCCCTCACCGGCCGAGCCATGGCCACCGGCCGAGCCCACGTACAGCCGCTCTCCGCTCGAGCCGCTGTGGAAGTGGACCCCGATCGGCTTGGGAACGTGAGTCGAGCGTAACGGCTCCCCCGTGCACACGTGCCAGATCTTATCGGCGTGCTTATCGGCCACGTGGCTGCACCCGTCGTCGTCGAGGGCGATCCCGCGCAATGGCCCGCTCGCGGCGTTGATGCCGTCGTTGGCGTGCTTGGTGGGCCACGCCCACGACGGCGTCGACTCACCCTCGAGCTCAGGTTCGTCAGGTTCTTCAGGTTCGTCAGGCTCCTCATCGAGATCGTGACTTCGGAGGAGCGGCTCCAGCTGCGCGGGCTCAGGTTCGTCAGGTTCGTCAGGCTCCTCATCGAGATCGTGACCTCGGGGGAGCGGCTCCAGCTGCGCGGCGACGGTGATCGGGCAGCTCTCGTTAGCAAGGTCGACGTCGAGAAGAGCGCCGCCATTCTGAGCGCTCACGCGGAGAATCGCGCCGTCTCTGCTCGACGCGAGCCCGTACGGGTGCATAAAGTGCGCCTCCGTCGTCAGGTCGGAGGCTGTGATGCGCCCGAGAAAAGGACGAGGGCCCAAATTAGGAAAGGCCGAGCACTCGCCAAATACGGCAAGTGCGGGCCTGTGGAAGGCCGCGCCTTCGCCCGCGTCGGTGAGGATCAGGAGCTCTTTATGTAGCACCATCATACGCGGAGCGTGCACCAGCGCGGCGCGCTGATCTGTCGCTGGCCCGACGTACGCCCCGGTCAGCGTGAAGCGATGCACGGCGCCCTCGCCCGAGCACAGGTTGCACAACGGGTTTGGCGACCCGTGAAAGGAGATGTACAGGTACGGCGGTGGCAGGTCCATGGCCACCCGGCCCGTGAGTCGCATGCAATCGGCCGAATGGTACTTGATTTCGGTCGCCAGCGCATGGACGACGGTGCAGCCCAGCGTTACGAGCACGCCGATGATGGCCACGCATGGCGAGAGCGGTGCGCTGTACGAGCCGAGCCACTGGGCGTCGAGGAGTGCGCGGCGCCGAAAGAAGATGCGTAGGCCGAGCCCCAGCACGACACATGCGAGCAGCAGGTGCGCGCCTTGGAAAAAGTGAGTCGCCGCACTCCTGGCCAATCGCCCAGCGGCGTCTATGTCATACCTGCACGGGCTCGGCACCAGAGCTTGGGTCAGGAAACCGCCCGAAGCCAGTATGCAAGCGAGCTTCGTCCATGCCAGCAGCGTCCGTTCGTTGGCCAGGTGCAGCCGCGTGTGCGCCACCACTTGCTTCTCCGTGCTCATATCGTTTTTGATGAGGGTCACGACAAGGTCACGAGCCACACCACGTTCGCGGGAGACAAGTCAAGTCAAGTCAAGTCAAATCAAGTCAAGTCAAGTGAGGGACACCGAACATGTACAACAGGCTTCGAAACTTATTGTAGCCTCTCAATTGTCCAAAGAGTCGACGGCAGAATTGATCGCCGATGATGAGGAAGGGACTTGTCGTGCAATGGATCGTGGCCTTTTTTGGCTGACGAGCAAGCTCACCGCAGTGGTTGTGTTCAGGGCTGTGAATGAGGGCTCCCGCAGGCGGCCCGACCGAGCATTCCAAATGCGGTAAGGGCATTCCGGAAAACGAACCTCGCGCGTCGTGTCGAAACGAAGCACGTACGCGCACGCCGGCACAATGCGCGACTTCTTCCTGCACGTCGCAGCCATGATGGTGGGCTCCACCAGCGCACAAACCATCTGCTCGAATGCCCTTAACAGCGGCGTGTTCTACTCAACCGGCGCACCCCTGCCGTGTAGCTACTTCCAAACGTACCCCAACACATGCATGCTGCCTGCGAGTGCGCCAACGAAGACGTGCGAGACCCGGAGACGTGCGCAGCAGAGGAAACGAATAGTTTTGTTTCCTTTTTTATCGACTGACAACGGCGGCCGCTCTGGAATTTGGTCACATACTAGCTAGCAGCTGTCAAGTCAAGTGAGGGACACCGAACATGTACAACAGGCTTCGAAACTTATTGTAGCCTCTCAATTGTCCTTCAATTAACACACTCTCACACGGGAACTTGATTTCGTCGAAAAAAACCCCCAAATCGAATTCGGAACGTCCGAAACGGCGCGAGCGACGAGGTCACACGCAACGGCGCTCGATTTCATCGCAGTCCGTCGCGGCTCTGCTCGTGTCCGGGCGTGTGCGCGCGTTCCGCACGGCTGCCAACGCTAGGATAGGTCTTCGAAAGCTCCAGCAATGGTCAAGTTTGGAGAGACGATCGAGATGGACCGGCGGCCGGAGTGGATCGATGGATACGTGGACTACGCCGGCCTGAAGGCGCTGCTCAAGAAGATGGAAGCTGCGGGCACGATTCGAGAGTGCGCGCGCCCGACGCCGCGCCCCGAACTTCCAAGCCGGCTGCACATCGCGCACACGGGCGGGTCATCCGTGCCTCACCGGCTGCCGTGCGTGACTGCACCGCGTGCGCACAGGTTCTCGGAGCACACCGTCTACAAGGCCTTCTCCGTCGCCTCGGACTCCAACCTCCTGCAATGCCATGCTCCGCGCGAGGTCGATTTCACCAAGAAGATCGACACTGAGATTGCGAAGGTCAACAAGTTCGCCGACGGCCTGCGCAAGCAGCTCCTCGCTCGCTTCGACTTGGCGCAGCATCAGCATGAAGCCTGGATCGAAGCCGGCTCGAACGAGGCCGGGCTTGCGGCGCTCAATCAGGTGATGCTCGAGTGCTCCGAGGCGCTCCAGAACTTCGAGGACTTCATCAACATCAACTACCTCGCGTTCTCCAAGATCCTCAAGAAGCATGATAAGCTCTCGTCGTGCCCGTGCCGCGCACCGTACCTGCTTCGGATCCAACGGGAAACCTTTGCGCGCCAGTGCCTGCCCGAGCTGATCAAGGGCATCTCGGACCTGCACGCGTCGCTCGTGGTGCGCTCCTCGCAGCCAGGCACCCCCGAGCAAACGAGAGAGGACAGCACCCCCGAAGACGCGGAGAAGAAGAAGAAGAAGGGCGGCGTCTTCGACTCGGCCCAAAAGGGCGGCACCACCTTCATTCGCTCGACGCGCAAGTATTGGGTGGCCACCGCCGACGTGCTCAAGGTGAAGACCTTTCTGCTGCGCCGACTCCCCGTGTACAAGGTATGCAGATTGCCACTGATGACCTGCCTGGCATGCAAGTGCTCACCACAGCGCTCTCGGCTCCCCGTGTACAAGTTCACCGACGGCGCGACGGACTCGGACCTCGTCACCTCGATCTACTTTGACTCGCCTGGCCGTCAGCTCTACGAAGGGCGTCTCAAAAAGTTTGACGGCGCGATTGCGCTGCGCGTGCGCTGGTATGGGCCGACGCCCGCGCACGACGACATAGTGTACATGGAGCGCAAAGTCCATCGGGAAGGTACGCCCTGCACGGGCCCTTCCCCCCGTGCTGCCCTCCCCCTCCCCCGTGCCCCCTCCCCTGCCCCCTCCCCTTCCTGCCTTTCCGCTCTGACCGTCCACGAACGTGTTTTTTCGTCATTGTCTCGCTGATCTGGTGGCGACCCTTCAGATTGGTTCAACGAGGGCCGTACTTCCACCAAGGAGCGCTTTCCACTGCGGGCCGACGAGGTGGGCCCCCTTCCGATGGAATCCACATGATGATCACCGATGCTGACCACTGATGACCTCTTGAGTGCATCCCTCATCAGGTGGCGCCCCTTCTCAATGGGGCACTTACGACCGAAGAGCTGCGCCGCCGGCTGCTCACGCGAAACTTCAAGGGATCCATCAATGACGCCGTCGCGCTGGCAGAGGAGGTGCAGCGGACGGCCCTGGCGCAGGGGCTGCGCCCAAGCCTGCGCACGCACTATCTGCGTACAGCGTTCCAGAAGACAGGGGATGCGTCGGTGCGGATGTCCCTCGACACGGACCTGTGCATGAGCATCGAATCCTGCGGTCCAGACGAGTGGCTCCGCTCTGCCCCGCTCACCTCCCTCGCGCAGCTCACGCACTTCCCACACGCCGTGCTAGAGTACGCTCCCGCCAAGGGGCCTTCGATGGCCATTGAAGCCCAAGATGGCCATTTAGAGTTAGACCTCTGATTGATCTCCCCTCCCCCCCCCCTCCCTCGTCCCTCCCCCGCCCCCCTTTCGCCTTTAAGAGCCATGACTGATCTCCC
>Ga0210246_100097_pt1 | contig 67144 bp, 46 predicted proteins | sample ChrtobMetaP3_8mM_FD_155469 | JGI IMG/M metagenome (GOLD analysis project Ga0210246, IMG submission 155469) | Chrysochromulina tobin associated microbial communities from unialgal haptophyte culture, Seattle, Washington, United States - P3_8mM | ecosystem: Host-associated > Algae > Haptophytes >...
GTGCGCCATAGGGTCCGGCGATGAGGGTGGCGTACAATGTATGAGCAAAACGTGTTGTAGCGGTCATATAAGTCATTCAAGCACACGTTCAATCACGCGCTACTGGAATCGAAGATAAGTGGCACCATGTCTTTCGCGCAGTGGTGGGTGCTAGACCTGACCTCAGAAACGCTCGGCTCTCACATACGCGTCGTTGTTCGTGGCCCAGTTGACCACGACATGTTCCCGCGCCTACACCACAGCGCCCATCCAACTCTGTTTTGTAGCATGTGACTCAGGCCTTCTGGAAGGCGTGGATCATTTTCTTGCGAAATAGATCCTTTGACTTCATCATGGTGACCACGCACTGCGGGAGGACAAAGTTGTCGAAATGACCCGCGCCGTTGTTGGGTCCAAGCGAGAGAATCCCTCCGCGTTTCGAGGGGGGCTTACCCATCGGCTTGAGCGGCTTCCCGCTGCACGCAGCGATGAGGTTCTTGGCCAGCTTGGGCGCCTCTTGCTGAGTGATGTACCCCGACGTAAACGGACTCTCCACCAGCCCGGGAGTGATGATGTCACCGATGGCGAAGACTTTGGACTGGTCCTGCACCAGGAGCGTGTCGCGGTCCACCTTAAGCATTCCACGTGCGTCGAGGGCAGAGGCGAGGGATCCTCCCTGCAGGAACTCGGTGTTGGGTGTGAAGCCAGTGGTGTAGTAGAGGACATCCGCCTGTAGCTCGGCAGGCTCCTCGCCAGGTGTCACCACGGTATCTGACTTGATGGACAGATTCGGAAGGCGCGTAAGGTGCTTCATGATCTGCTTCTGCACCTTCGGGAGATACATGCCCCCGATTGTACCCTTGCTGACGAGCGTCACCTGAAAGATAGAGGGTTATTACGCTGGTCATGATTGTGCCACCAATGTGCAGAGGCCGAGGCAAGGCAAGCTTTGCTGCGCAGCTGAGCTTCAGCATCGAGCAAGCGCAGAGGGTGAGCCAGAACGGCACCGGGTGGCGCTCTCTATCGAGCATACTACGTACCTTCGTCTGCGGATAGAAGTGGCAGATGTCGCACGCCAGCTCGATCCCGGTGGCCCCGCCTCCGACGATGGTCACCGTTTTCGCCGAAGCAAGGGCGGAGCTCTTGGCCTGCATCTCCGCGACGCGCTCCTTAAGCCCCGTCGCGTTCTGAGGCAGAGGAAGTGCGGGGCGTATTGTCAGCCAGGCGAGATAGATGGGGCACTCCTGCCGCGATGCTGCAGCGGGATCGCACCTCTGGGGACTTGAGGAAGGCCGTGGTTGGATTCGCATAACGGCCGCCGGTTGCAATCACCAGCAGATCGTACGGCACCGTGACAGGTTCAGATTGGCCATTACTTGCAACCATAACCGCATCGCTAGTCACCGAGATGGCCTTTCCTTGGACAACCTTCGCGCCTTTCACGCAGGCGACGACCGATGGCGCAAAGGACCGGTCAGCTTCCTTCGGCACTGCTAGCCCGCGAATGTGGCCACCCGGCCACTCCACAAACTCGGCCGGTGTGACAAGCGTCACCTCGAGGACGCCTTTGCTGATGGCGCCCTTGAGTGCTTTGGCTGTGAACACGCCGCCGAGGCCGCCTCCGACGATCACGACGCGGGACATCTACGTGGTCGGCAAAATCCTGGAATCGATCGCCGAACGGCCGAAGTTCCATTTATAGACACGAGAGGAGCGTTGCTCCATGCACAGACGGTACCGGTAAAAAGGCAAGGGCTCATTTTCCAAAATTACCCAATGTGAGCGAATCACAAGACCGAACGCGGACCGCTTTTCTCAATGAGAAACAGTGCGGAAGACTTGGAAATAATCAAATAAAAGCTCGGGGCGGCGGCGGTTCGAGCGATACATGTAATGTAAGTGTGAGAAAAAAATCAATGACGCAATTGATGTCAGAGGCGCGTGCGTCGTGCGGCGCGCGGGAAGCCCTGAACCCCATGTCCCCCCTGTGCCCTGTGTGTGCTGGGCCGAACTCGGAACTGCATACTGGAATTCCATCTTTTTCCATCTGGGGGCATCTCCGCAATTGGATTTAAAACGAACTATAGAGAAAAATATTTGCGCGACGAACCGCGATCCCCTTATGATTCCCCCCAGATAAGTCCCTCGCGTATAACCACACATCGGAATGAAGATCAACGCGAGATCGACAGATGGACTCGAGACTGGCTGTCAACGTGGTAATCTCTGGTGCCTACCGCTCCGATATACCCCGCACTGCGCACACCAATTGCCGCACACACCAACCCGTCCCCATTTTTGCATTCTTGGCAGTTGGCTCGCTGAAATTAGGTCGGATCTCGGATGGCCAGGTTCACTCCCCGAGCGAACCGCTGCCCACTGCGCGCTGCCCAAATCGATCCTTAAAACAAAACTTGGCGCCGGGCGCCGGCATCTCCCGAGCCCTGGCCCAACACACGGCCCACGGGGAGAGCTCAGGGAGAGCTCAGTGCAGCCCCAACCCGTCGCCGTACAGGCTAATCAGGTCTCCCGGCGTCAGCACGTCCAGGTCGACCGAGAGCGTGTCGTCTTCGCCCTTACCAGGCACTTCGATGATCGAGAGCGTGTCGTCCCGAAGCGTCTCGTCTTCGACGTCTCGAAGCCCTTCGAGCATGCCTTCGAGGGACTCGCCGGAGGGTGTCCGTGCTGCCTTCTGGAGGGGCGGCGCTCGAGGCGGCGCGTGCTCCTCTCCAGAGGCTCCCCTCTCCAAAGGCTCCTCTCCAAAGGCTGCTGGCTCCTCTCTCGGCGCGCTCGAGATGGCGCTCGGCGGCATCAGTCTCGCGGGCCCCGTGTACCGCGCAGTCGTGAGCGCCATATGCCTGTGTTGGTGATTCTCCAGGACGAGCGCCGTCGTGAGCGCCATTGGGATCAACTCGATGGCAGCGGTCACCAGTCCCGTGTGCCGCGTGAGGAACACCACCTGAAGCATGCACTCGAGATAGCCCTGGTCCTGTGCCTGGCGCACGCGCACCGGCTGGTCCAGCGAGCCGCGCACCTGAGGATGGAGGCGACCAGAGGTCGTCAGAGGTCATCAGAGGTCATCAGAGGTCATCAGAGGCATCGGAGGTCATCAGAGGTCATCAGAGGTCATCAGAGGGCATCAGAGGGCATCAAAGGTCAACGGTCCAGCGAGCGGCGCACCATCTCTCCGAGGTCATCAGTGGTCATCAGTGGTCATCAGATGACGGAGGCCATCAGCGAGCGGCGCACCATCTCTCCGAGGTCATCAGTGGTCATCAGTGGTCATCAGATGACGGAGGCCATCAGCGAGCGGCGCACCATCTCTCCGCTTCGCCTCACTGCCTGTCCGAAGACGCTCGCTAGGAGCGGGTACACAACAGGCTGGTCGTCCGGGTGGATGAATAGGGTTAGAGGACTGGTTTTGTTCTGATCGTAGCAACGGCAGAGGGCTTCAACGCTGTACATGCCGTGCGCGAATCAGACGCACTCAGTGGCACTCAGTGGCACTCAGTGGCACTCGGTGGCACTCAGTGTCACTCAGTGGCATTCACCTGCACACGCCGAGCTCGAAGGCCGCGTTGACAAAGAAGTGGTTGGAACCGCTCCGTGTGACCGTGCGCACAAAGCAGTAGCCGCGCGACGCGCTCACAACCTGAAGCATCTCGAGTGGGTGCGGACTCTCCTGTCGTCCTCCGTCTGAGACCCAGTCGTCATCCGGCATGGGCGGATCGAGGTCGGTCAATCTGAACCCCCTGCTCTCACAGGTGCGCACGCACTCCATCATGAGGCTGTGCGCGTTGCGACGACGCGCAATCGCCGCAAAGTGCCGCAAGCAGAAGAGCTCCGCCTCTGTGGACTTGGCGGCACAGACCTCTCGCCAGAAGAGCGCAGTCACGTTGGGGCTCCCGCCAAAAGTCACTTGGCGCACTGATAAGTCAAAGTTGTCCGGCGCTGTGCTGACCACGGCCGGCGCCATCGCGGTCTCCGTCTCGGCCCAGGTCGACGCCGTCTGCAACGAGAATTGTGCCATGATTCTCGGTTTCTTGGTTGGCGCCTCCTCGCAGCGCAAGCTGAGACGCTTGCAGCGCTCACACGTCTCTCCTGGCCAATAGTGACAGCGGACCTTGGAAGCCTTGCATGCCGTGCACACGTGCGTTGGGGGTGGCATATGTGCTCGCAAAAGCTGCAAGGGGTCGTGAAGGGCGAGACCTCCGAGCGACCTCCGAGCAAGTTTGGTTGGGGGGGGATCACCGTGCTACTCGCATGTTGTGTACCGTCATATGTGTGAAGACTCTGCGTGCAGAATTTGAGAAGCTCATTACTTTTGGTGTCGCAAAAACTTGATGTGACAAAACTTGACAAAACTGACTTCGAAAGGCGCAACGCAGCGCACCCCTCTCGCCCACAGCCGCGCTTCGGCGGGGCGGTCGCAGCATGAACGACCATAATGCAAACGAGCTATGCGGCGTACTCTCTGGCGCGTACTGCTTCGCCGAGCTCGATGTGCGCATCACTGAAGCTCTCGAGCTCGCCGACTGCTGCAATCACATTGGCATCGACCTCGCCCAGCTCGCAGCGCCCTTAGATGCGGCCGCACGCGCTGCTGAGGCGGAGGAGGAGACAGCGCAGCCGCATTTGAAGCGCCAGCGCTCGGCCTCTGATGTGGGCGACGTGCTTCCGGGCGAGCGGCGCGCTGTGCTCGACGTGTCTGCCTTTGATCCGCACACGGCGAGCGCCGTGCTTACCTGCGCAGGACGCTACTGCGCGCTCGTCAACCAGCCCGGGTTGGCGCTGGGCCACTTCCGTGCAGCGCTCGCGGCGTCGAGCACGGGAGGGCATAGCCCGTCCACCTTCGGCCCGGCCGGCGTGCCTGAGCCCGAGGGCAGCAGCGAGGCCGAGGCGCACCTGGGGATGGTGCAGTCGGCGCTGCAGCTCGGGCTTCGTGAGCATGCCACCTCCCTCACGATGAGCTTCTGGCGGGGCGGCAGCGCGGGTGGCGTGGGCTCGTGCTCGCCCGCGTACATCCATCTCGCCTTCCTGCTCGCCGCGCTCAGCGAAGCACTGCCCGCTCCACCACCTGACGCGCTCGCGCTCCTGCGCCGTCTCACTCCCTTATTAGGGACAGCGGCATGCTCAGCCGTTGAGAGTCTCGCGGCGCGCTGGCTGCCGAGCCAGGTGCCCACGGCGGCGCTCCCCCCTTCGGCCCGGGTGCCGCCCTCACCGCCCTCGCCTCTCACGCTCACGCCCGCGACGGCGCTCCATGCGCCCGCGACGGCGCTCCAGGCGCCCGCGACGGCGCTCCATGCGCCCGCGACGGCGCTCCAGGCGCCCGCGTACAGCGAGCCGCCGTACGAGAACGTCCTCGCCGAGCCTTTTGTGCAGGCGGCCCTCGCGGGCTCGCGCGCGTTTGGGTCTCGCTCACTCGAGACGCTCGCCTGCGCCGCGCGCCGCCGGCTGCTCCTCCGGCTGCTCGGGCCGCTCGAGGGGCCGCTCGAGGGATCACTGGAGGGGATGGCTGAAGGGCGCGGGGGGGGAGGCGCGGCGGGCCGTCGCCTGCGGAATGCGTCGAGCGCCCACGACGGCGCGGGCTGCGAGGACGAGAGCCAGATGGCTGTGAACGAGAGCCAGATGGCTGTGAACGAGAGCCAGATGGCTGTGAACGAGAGCCAGATGGCTGTGAACGAGAGCCAGATGGCTGTGATGACCGATGTGATGGGGGACGACCTCGGCGAGAGCGATGACGAGCGGCAGCTCTTTTTGAGCGGCAGCAGCAGCGGCGCCAGGAACGGCGGCCGCGGCGCGCCGTGCCGCCTCGCCGCAGCATTTTGGGCAGGGGGCGCCGTCGTGGGCGGCGGCGGCGCCGGCGGCAGCAGCGAGGACGGCGGCGCGCGCCTGCAGCTCATCGAGGCCGCGGCCGCCGTGGCGTCGTGGGCGTCATTTGCGGACTTTTGCCTCGATGAAACGCCAGCCGAGGGCGCCGTCGTGGCACGCGCTTGCGCAATGCTTGAGGCAGGTCTCTCAGCGGGTAGCGCCGGTTGGCCCGTCTCGCATGCCCATGAGCTCTCGTGCCTCGTCGCTGCGGCGATGTACCAGGACCTCTCCAAAGTGCGCCAATGACCTCTGATGACCCCTGATGACCTCGGAGGACCTCGGAGGACCTCAAATGACCTCTGATGACCCCTGATGACCTCTTCTCTACAAAGTGCGTCAATAACCTCTGATGACCCCTGATGACCTCTTCTCTCCAAAGTGGTCGAGCTCTGACTTCGTGACAGCCCCGTGCTGTGATGGCCGCTGATGGCCACGGATGACCTCCCTCATCGCATGCAGGTGCACAAGGGGGACGAACCCTCCCTCTGATTGCCTCTGAGTGCCTCTGATTGCATGCTGATGGCCTCCCTCATCGCATGCAGGTGCGAGCGGTCGAGCTCTGGCTTGATTGCCTCTGATTGCATGCTGATGGCCTCCCTCATCGCGTGCAGGTGCGAGCGGTCGAGCTCTGGCTTCGCGACAGCGACGTTGCGGCCGAGATGGGGCGGCGGCTGCAAGAGGCTGGGCTGACGCGCACTTGGTCCATGCTCCAAGAGCAGGTGCGCTGATTGCCTCTGATTGCATGTGATTGCGTCCCTCATCAGAAGGCCCTCCAAGTGCAGGTGCTCCTACCGTACGCACGCCAGCGTCGTGCCGAGCGGATCGCGGTGCTCACCCCGGTCCACTGCCTCGCGGTGCGTCACCTTCGACTACGTCGAACCCTTTGTCGAACACTTCCTATGACGAACCCTCACATCCTATGACGAACCCTCACATCATATGACGAACCCTCACATTCTATGACGAACCCTCACATCCTTGACGAACCCTCACATCCTATGACGAACACATCCTATGACGAACCCTCACAACATATGACGAACCCTCACATCATATGACGAACCCTCACATCCTATGACGAACCCTCACATCATATGACGCCCATCCAAAGTGGCACCTCTGAGTGCATGCATGTGACGGATTGATCTCCGCAGGTGCGTGACTTTTACAACGCGACGGTCTACCCCAAATGGCACGAGGCCGAGGTGCTCGGCTTCCGGAGCGCGCCCTCTTGATGACTTGATTGCATCTGATGAGCCATGATTGCGTCCCTACTTAGGTGTTCGGCATCCGGAGCGCCCCCTCGATCGCCGAGCGGTTACGTCGTCAGTTTCGTCACTTTCGCTGGCCGCATGGCGAGGACGCGCACCAGCATAGCATGCTCATCGCGGGCTGTGGCTCGGGCCACCAAGTCGCACAAGCGCTGCTCTCGTACGCTGATTGCATGCTGATTGCATGCTGATTGCATGCTGATTGCATGCTGATTGCGGGCTGTAGTTCGGGCCACCAAGTCGCACAAGCGCTGCTCTCGTATGCTGATTGCATGCTGATTGCATGCTGATTGCATGCTGATTGCATGCTGATTGCGGGCTGTAGTTCGGGCCACCAAGTCGCACAAGCGCTGCTCTCGTACGAGCACGTGTCCATCACGGCCATTGGGATGATTGGCACTGATGAGCTTCTGATGAGCCTCTGATGGCGTCTGATGGCCTCCCTCATCAGGTACGACCACGTGTCCATCACAGCCATCGACTTGTCGCCTCTCACCCTCGCGTTCGCCCACCACAAGCTGCATGCGCGATGGCCCGAAGAGACCGCGCGCCGCGTGCGCTTCTGCGTCGCGGACGTGCTCGCGCTCACGACGGCGCGCCTTCCCCCCGTTGAGCTCGTCTGCTGCATTGGGATGCTGCATCACGTGCCACGGGTGGACGTGCCGCGCGCCCTCGAGAAGCTCGCGGGCGCGCTGCTCGAGGGCGGTGTGCTCCAGCTGGGGACCTACTCGACGCTCGGCATTGGCACATGGTACGTTGATTGCATGCTGATGGTATGTTGATTGCATGCTGATGGTATGTTGATTGCATGCTGGGGACCTACTCGACGCTCGGCATTGGCACATGGTGGCCTTGCATGCGACGAACCCTCCCTCTGATTGCCTCTGATTGCATGCTGATGGCCTCCCTCATCGCATGCAGGTGGCCTGGCATGCGACGGCTCCTCCATCGCCTCGCACCGGCGATCGTCGACGTGGCAGGCACGCTGCTTCGTCAGGTACGTTGATTGCATGCTGATGGCCTGCCTTGCATGCAAGTGCTCACCACAGCGCGCTCGATTGGCCTCGCTTCATCAGCCCGCGCCCCATGAGCTCCGAGAGCTCCGCGCGGCCCTCCTCGCCCTCGGCGCCCAACACGGCGTCCATGGGGACATACACGGCAGCAGCGGATCGGGTCCCCACAGCGGATCGGGTCCCCACAGTTTGGTGCTCGACGAGGCCGAGAGGCAGGCCATTGAGCACGTGCTCAGCGCTCCGGAGTTTTACACGGCCACCGGCTGCCGTGACCTCCTGCTGCACCCGTGTGAATGCTCGTTCACAATGCTCGAGCTTCAAACGCTGCTCGAGGGCGCCGGGCTGGAGCTCGTGGGCGTGTGGTTTCAGAGCCTCGAGGCCGATCGAAAGGCGCGCGCCGCGTACGCGCAGAGCGCTCAATACGGCGCGCTCGGGGGTAGCCTCGCGCTGGCCGATGCGCCCGACTTGCAGACGGACCTCGCGCGCTGGCATCGGCTTGAGGAGGAGGACCCTACCCTCTTTGGACGCATGCACGTCCTGTTTGCGCAGAAGCGGTCGCGAGGCGCCGCCGCCAACAGGACCTTTCGTCACAACGGGCCATGAGTCCCGGTGTATGATGCGCATGTGTCCATGACTCCGCTCGGGCTCGCACGGTCGCGTCGCTCGCTCACTCCGTGCTCGGTGCTGCAGTGTATTACGTCCTTTGCGTTCGGCGTGACGCGTGTGAGTTGGGGCGGTTGGCTGTTGCTGTTCACGCCTCTTGTCATTGGCGTATCTAACAGCAAACAGGTGCTCTCGACGAAGAGTACTCCGAAGCCACCCATTGCGTTCGAAATTGTTCCCCGGCGCGCCCGCACCGCCTTCCCCGGCCGCGCCCGGGAGTCGCAGTCGGCGACGCGCACCCGACCCCGCTTCGCGCTTGACCCAGATCGAAGCGGCGAAAGGGGCACCAGCGGGGAGCCGGCAGCCGGGCAGACAGGCAGTCCTTCCGTTCTGGATTCACACACTATCCCCACCACCTGATTTTGAAGTCAGTGCCGGCCAACAGGGGTCATCAATATGCGGTATACTTTTGTCTTCCATTGTAACGGAGGATGGTGTAGAGTTGAATTGTTGATCTTGTTGCCGATGCCGTGCTGCGCTTGCATGCCGACCCATAACTTGCAATACATACACAAAGTTGACGCGGTGACCTGGCACCTTCACGTTGGGTTCACGGGGTGGCACTCTGCGAGAAGACATGAAAAAACCTAATTTGACGAAAACAGCAGATTGCGACCCGAAAAAACCCTCCGACAATCTCACGCGGCAGATCTCGTACCTCGGACATCGACGGCTATCGGGGAAGCTTTTTCTTGGTTCTCTGATCATTATGCACTCCGCTCGGCAGCTCTCCGTCTCCTCGGTCGCGGGCCTCCTCATCGCGAATGCGGGGCCCGCGCTGGGCTTCTCGTCGTCGCCTCCGATGTGGGCCCCCGCATCAATGGCCCCCATGTCGAACCACCACCGCGCGTCTGCCCTCGCCATGAAGACGTACCCGGTGATTGATCTCGACGCCGAGTACATGACGTTGCAGAAGCAGATCGAGATCTTGCAGATCAAGTCGCGGATTCGGGAGCTGCAGGTGTCGCTCGACATCCTGCAGACGCCAACCGACGGTGCAGCCATCCCCATCCCGCAGGAACTCGCCGACTCGATGGCCACGGCAAAGCAGGACCTCGAGGCGGCGTTTGAAGCCGCCGATGCGGTGCCGGAGGAGGCCGTGGTCGCGATGCAGTCGGCGGCGGACGCGGCGCCCGTGGATGCGGTGCCGGAGGAGGCCGTGGTCGCGATGCAGTCGGCGGCGGACGCGGCGCCCGTGGATGCCGTGCAGGCCGCGAGCGACGCCGCGAGCGACGCGGCAGCCGCAATGATGCAGAGCAACGCCGATGCGGCTGCCGACGCATTGCAGGGGGCCACGGAAGCAGCGGCCGCCGCGCTCTCAGCAGTCAGCGAGGCAGCAGCGCAGGCGGTGCAGAGCTCGGCGGACAATGGGGTGCCATTGGCGGAGATGAGCGCCATCTTTAGCTTGGTGTTGGCTGGAGTCCTCTTATCCGACTTTGGTCGTGAGAGCGTCTTCAGCGCGGTCAAGATGACGCCCCCCGACGCGACCAAGATTGACGACGCCAAGTTCAACTTTGCGACGACTGCAGGAGCCGTCACGATGCCCGCGACGGCACCCTCGTCAGACGCCGAGTACGAAGCCTACTTGGCCGCTGTGGGCGCCAACGGCGGCATGCGGGACCGCTCGGCACCGAGCATCCTCTTCGGCGGTGCCGCCAACCTCCTCGGCGCCCCGCTGGGCTGGATATACGGTGGGCCCACAGCACTCACCTCTGGGCGCCAGTCCACGATCGCATCCGTCCAGGATGCGGTGCTCGGCTTTGTGGCTGCCTACGGAGCGTCGGAGCTGGCCTTTTACGCCGCCATCGCGCTCGTGTGCGTCGTCGGCTTCCCGGGCGAGTTCTTCAACCTGGCGAGCGACCCCGCGCTGGCTCAAGGGGGGCTGGACGCGTACGACGCGCTGACCGCCGCCGAGGCCTTCTTGCCACTGCGCGCGGCGCTCGCTCTCACGACGACAGGCTGGGCGCACGAAGCGGTCGTCATGCCGCTCGAGAAGTGGGCAACGCAGCTCAACTATGCTGAGCCTCGCGTCGAGAACGACTTCGTGAACGGCGACACATCGCGCTCGGCGGTCGTGCGCACGGTCGCCGCGATGCCGCTCTCGTACATCGGCTGGGAGGCGGCGTTCTGGGCGTCCGTAGCCGCGGTGGGCCTGGTAGGCTACCCGAAAGAGTTCTTTGGGATCGAGGCCTCGGAGGAGATCAAGAGCTTGAGCGTGCAGGCGTTCGAGTTCCTCTCGGCTGCCCGAACAGATCCGCAGACGCGCCTCGGGCTGGCGCTCCTCAGTGCACCGTGGGTGAGCGAGACCATCTTGGATAACGCGATCAAGTACATTAAGGCGCTCACGTACAGTGCGGAAGAGACGGTCGCGGAGGCCGAGGCGCTGGCTGCTTCTGGCGCCGTGCCTGAGCCCGTCTTCACCTCCGGCCGCGTTGTCTCGACCCTCACCGGCAGCGAGGATCCCAAGTCCGCTTCCGTGCCCGTGCCCGTGGCCGTCGGCGGGGGGCCCTTGCCCGTCAGCTACGAGGAGTACCTCGACTACCGCCGAGCCATCGCGCTCCGTTGAGAAGACGTTTGATCGCGCTCCGTTGAGAAGACGTTCAGATAGCGATTGAGCTGGCCATTACACATCATTGATCATGGAGGCGGCAAGGCACGGTGCCGCGCTGGTGGCATGGGCTGCGGTAGCATGGGCTCTAGCAAGGGCTGTGGGAATTTTGGAGGCGCGGCAGGATAAATGGAGCAAGAATCTGGCTAGGATGAGGCAGAGGCGCTCTCTCATACGGCGAGGTTGACAAGGAGCACGAGACCATAGCTGGCAAGGTCGCCGAGACGGCGCCCGGGGCGGGGGCACATTGATCACATGAGCGGCAATAGGCCGGCGTGGCTCATGCCGGCGGGGAGTAGGCCTACTTGTGCATGCAGTCGAGAAGTCCTCGGCGCTCTCGATCGATGCAGTGACACATGCAGTCCACGAAGGCGGTTCACGCAGAGATGATGGGGGCAAAGATGATGATGCATGAGGTACAGCAGCGTGGCGAGGCGTGCAGCGTGGTCCGATGGAGAAGCGGCCTGGCGAGAGTGGGCACTGGTTTGTGCTCCAAGTTTGGGTCAAGCAAAATGTACTTGACAATCGAATATTCATGGATCATGCATATTCTCATGGAAGGGATGGTTCACGGTCATGCATTTCAGTGCGAATCATCAGAGGGCCATGCAGAGCACTATAAATCCTTTATTCTATATCATCCGTTATCTGGGTTAGTTATTTAATTGGATCCAAAGTACGTCGTAACGTGAAACGAACAGCGGTCAGCGCAATGCGGACGCGCAATGCAAATCATATTCATAATCAACATTTTCATTGTCAACAACTACAGTCAACACGGTCCGATTCCCTGCACCCCCTCTGCACGCGCAAGGTCCAAGGAGCTCTTCTCCGTCGTCCGGTCTCAACATCTCTGACCGGGCACCCCCGGCGCGTCGCATCTCGCATGTGGCGGCGCGTGTGAGAGAATAAAGAGAAAGGAAAACAGATCAGCAATTCAGCATCAGTTGAAAGGTTACGGAGGTTTTATGGCCCGCTCCGTCCTCGGTCGAGCTCGAGGCTGATTTAAACGGCGGCGTGGGCCGTGGTATAAGGCAGAAGCCGAGCGGGATTAAGGGAACGCTGTTAACGGTTAACTATCACTTGCATATCTTGTTCGGGGTTCGAACTGCTAATCGAACTGTGTCCACATGGGACATGCGCCCCCGCGTCACTCACTGTCACTCCTTAAAATATGGGCGTATCATTGGTGGATCTTGGAACTCAAAGTCGAGCTGCAAAGTAGAAAGTTAACGTTACTAGATTACTCTTCCGGCGCCACCCTCCGCGCACACGAGACCCATCAGCCGACGGAGCCATCACGCCTCGATTTCACCGAGGCAGCCCGCGAGGCGCGAGCAGCATTTTTACGAGCGCCACTCGGGGCACACGTACTTGAACTTGTCCACACCGAGCAGCTCCGCAATGGCGACCATATCCATCTGCTTCATCTGCTCGACGAGCCCGCGCTCACCGCAGCGCTTGGCTGCCTCCTCCTTCCGCTGCGCCTCGGCGCGCTGTCTCGCCGCCTCGGCCTCCGCGGCCGCGCGCGCCACCGCTGCCTGCCGCGCCGCCTCCTCGGCCACGCGCTCAGCCTGGCGCTGCGCGACGGCCGCGGCCGCCACCTTCTCGAGCTCCGCCGTCGAGATCGTGAGCTCGAGAATCTCGGCCTCGAGCGTTGGGATCGTCTTGATCTTGTCGCGCTGGTCCTTGTTGAGCTCGGCTCCCGCCGCCTTCTGCTCGAGCAGCTCGGTCGCCTGCCGTAACTTCTTTTGGGACGCGCGTAGCTTCTTAGCGGCCTCGCTCGCGGCGTCTGTGGCGAGCTCAACCGCGGCGTCCTTGGCTGCGGTGGCCGCGAGCGAGGCCGCCGCGGCCTTGGCCGCAAGCGCCGCCTTGGCCTCGGCCTCCGCGTGCTCCGCGAGCTTTCGTTCCTGAGGAGGGACGCAATCATTCACCATCAGAGAGGCCATCAGTGGCCATCAGAGCTCCGCCAGCTTTCGTGCAGAGGCCATCAGAGGCCATCAGAGGCCATCAGTGGCCATCAGAGGCCATCAGAGGCGACTCGAGGCAATTCGAGGTCATCAGAGGCAATTGACGAGACGCACCTGCTCCTTGAGCTCCGCCTTGCGCGCCGCCGCCGCTTGGGCCGCCTCCGCCTGAGCCACCACCACGTCAGACTCAACGCCCGCGCCCACCTCGGAGGCGGAGGTGGGCGTGGAGCAGCTAGTGAACTTGCGCGCAAAGTAACGCACGTCCGTCTCGCCCGAGAGCACCGGTACGTAAGGAGACTCGAGCGTGCCGGCTTCGAGCGCGGCCCAATCCAATGAGCGCAGAAACGGGTGCGCTCTGCACTCGTCGGCGCCCCTGGTGCCCAATCGTGCCTCCGCCTTCTTTGTGAGCAGCTTACGCACGAAGCTGATGACCTCGCCGCTCAGCGTGGCGACGGGCGCCGCCGCGGGCGCCGACTCGCCATCCGAGCTGTTCGAGGTCACCGAGCTCGCCGAGCTCGGCCGCGGAGGTCCAAACGAGGGGCTCGCAAATGGGCTTGCGGCGGCAGGGGCTCCAGCGGGAAGGTCCTCATCCTCGTCATCCTCCTTGCAATGGCGGGGGAAGCGCAGTCGCGAGTTGCAGATCGCCGCGCCAAGCGCCTTGTCATTGTCGCCGCGGAAGGGGCCGTAGCCCACCAGTAATTCATACACCAAGACCCCCAGCGCCCACCAATCGCAGGGCGCCGAGACGGGCAGACCAAGGATCGCCTCTGGCGCGAGGTAGCACCTCGTGCCGCCCGCACGCTTGACGGCCTGCAGCCGGCCGACGTCGACGTCGCAGCGCACGAAGCCGAAGTCTACGAGCTTCGCGTCGCCGCGGGCATTGAGGATGACGTTCTCGAGCTTCAAGTCGAGATACAGCATGCCTCGACTGTGGAGCGCTCCGAGTGCAAGCACGAGCTGTGCGGCGTAGTAGCGTACGATCGGCTCGGGTAAGGCGAGGCCGGGCTGCGTCTGGTGCTGGATCGCCTCGTCAAGCAGCCTCGCGAGGGATCCTCCCTGCAGGAACTCCATCACGAAATGGAGATGCTTGGCGGAGCGAAAGCAGCAGCGCGCGTACGCGAGCCGCGCGTGAGGCGCCTCCGAAAGCTCCGTGAGCACACGACGCTCCGTCACGAGCTCAATCGCCATCTTGTCGGTCGCGAGCGAGTCCAGACGCACAGTCTTCATTGCGTACGGGCGCCCGTCGCCGCGCCAGCGCATAAGCGCCACGCGCCCGAACGCCCCCTTGCCCAGCATGCAAAGGATCGCAAAGTCCGACGGGGCGCAGCACGAGCGCCTCCCATCGACGACGCTCGCGTCGGGCTCAGGAGGAATCACTGCGCCGCTGTCCCGAAGACCCTCGCCGCTCGCCTTCGAAGCAAGCCGAAGCTTCTTCGCCTCCTTGCGCAGCCGCTTCGCTGCCGCCTCTGCAGCCGCCTCCGCCGCCTCTGCAGCCGCCGCCTCCGCCGCCGCCGCCGTCGCCGCCTCCGCCTCCGCCGCCACTCGCGCTGCCTCTGCCTCCGATGCCGCCCTTTGTTCCTCAGCTTCCTTGAGCTGAAGCTCCTCGAGCGCCCGTGAGATTTCGGCGTCAACGTCGCGAGCAGGAGCGGCCATGTCCTCCCTGGCATCGGAGCCACCACGGCCTCCGCGGCCACCGCGGCCACCGCGGCCACCACGGCCACCCTTTCCGCCCCTGCCGCCGCGAGTGGCCCGTTCACCCTCGGCGAGCAGTGCCTGGGCCACCGCGGCTTGGTGCGGCAGCATATCCACAACCCCTCCAGTTCGATGGCCTTTGTCCGTCGCAGGCAGTGGCGGCGGCGGCGCACGTGGCGGTGGCGGTGGTGGCCGCGGCTGCTGACACTGAAGGTGATTCGGCTGTCGGCCGCGTGGTGGGGGTGCAGGTTGAAAAGGCGGCATTCGCGTCACTATCGACGGCAACACAACCTGGGCGCAGGGCGAAGAGACAGCGAGAGACTGCCGTGAACGATATCTCTTCACACGATATCTCTTCGATGAGAGCTAAGTGTTCCCGCCCACCCACCGCGATGTAAGCCTGGTCTAGCTTTAGGATAGCAGGGACCGGGTTGTCGCCCTCACCAGGCTGCTTTGTGTAGCTTTGATGAACCGCAATCATTTCAAGTTTCAACACATACGACCAGGTTTACGCGCGGTTTGAGAGCTTGACACGTGAACTGATGAATTAACAGCCATCTGCGCGATCGAGAGCCCAAGGCCTCAGGGAACGTGAGAGCCGCGCTTCGATATCTCAGTGATGTCAATAATCGTCCGGCAATCCGTGCGCTTACGTGGTGCGGTGTACACATGAGACACGTGGCCTCCACCTTCCTACACACGGGACATCGCATGCCCGTTGTATGTTTACTAGAAGTTGATTACACGCGGGACAAAGACCGTCGCGGGCGGCGCTGGGGGACCCGGGGAGTCGGCGTCCGAGCTGGGCGGTACCGGTAGCCGCCCGCGGTGGCGAGTGTCCCGTGCCCCGTGGCGCGCAGGACGCGGACCGCATCGCCTGTCGAGAACATGTGTACGTTACGCGTGCATGCGACTATCTCGGCTCCCAGAGAGAGTGGATCGGATCTCACGCAGTATACGGATCTAGGGCCGCCGGCTCGATGGCAGAGCGAGAGAGCGTCGCGCGCTTCAGTTCACGCTGACGAGAGAGCTCGCGCTCGGTGTGCCCTTTCTCGGCGGCGGCGCTCCTCCGCCCGAGAAAAGACATGTCGAATGTACCGGTACATTTCTTGAGGAACGAGCCGTCGCTCGGCTGCTCTGTGGAGGAGCCAGCCTTGTTTCGATTCTCAAACTCGGCGAGCAGGCCGTTGGCCGCGAGGCCACGTTTGAGGTGCATCATGATCGAGGCCTTGGTGAACTTGTCCGAGGTCGATCCGGTGACGCGCTTCATCTTTTTAATTGAGTCGAGATATTTGGGGTGCATATGCATCAGCTTGGCCATGATCTGATCCTCATGCACCACGCCCGTGAGCCGCTGCAAGAGAGCGAGGAGCACCTCGAGGAAGTGCACAGTTCCGTCTCGGTCGGGCGCATCGAGGTCGACGAGGATGCCCTCCATTTGCTCGAGATTGGGCGGCACCTGTCGTGGCTTCGTCAAGCCGTAGAAGGAGCCCTCGCCCACTTCCAGCTGCACTCCCACGAGCGGCGGCTTGCAGGTGTACCTGACGAGGGAGGCAAGCAGCGCTCATCAGTGGCCAAGCACTCAGGAGCGGCGGCATGCATGCATGCATACAGCAGCAGCCCCAGGTCGATGGGGCGCTTGCAAGCACTCAGGAGCGGCGGCATGCATGCATGCATACAGCAGCAGCCCCAGGTCGATGGTGCGCATGTACGACGTGTTCTCCCGGTCGAACTCGAGCCATTTGCGCTGAAAAGACTCGATGTCCTCGAACTTGATCGAGATACCCTCCTCGTAATTCGAAGTTGCGTACGAGTCTTGCACGATGGCCACGAACATGGCAATGAGCACCCAAGCCACGAATGCGATGTAGGCGATGAAGAAGACGGCAACTGCCGAGTCAGGTGGCCGGGTCTCGATGCGCGCGACGTGCGGGTTGTTCAGCGCGTCGGCGAGCATCGCACCCCAGGCGTCGCCCGTTGCCATGCGGAAGAGGGCCGAAAAGGCGCGAAACGCAGTCTCGAAGTTGGCGTGGCGCGACAGCCCGTCCCCTTCGTGGTCGTAGATGATGGTGCCGAGCAGGACCATCCCAAAGTGCGCGTACGAGAAGGTGAGGATGAAGATCCACGCGGAGGTGTAGAGGATGGAGGGGACCGCAAAGATGATGGTACGCAGTAGTTTGAGTAGCGAGGGCGACATCCCCGCGAGGCGCACCTGTGGGGAGAGAGAGGCAATCAGAGGTCATCAGAGGTCATCAGAGGTCATCAGAAGAGATCAGAGGACATCAGAGGCCATCCCCGCGAGACGCACGATGCGGATCGCCCGGAAGCAGCGCAGCCAGCGCATCGCCGGATCGTCCTTCAAATTGTATCCGTCGAGCACCGCAAAGGCGATGATGGTGACGAAGGAGAAAATGACCGAGACCACGGCTAGCACGAAGTCCAGCCGGTTCCACGGATTCCTCCAATACTCGATGAAGGTGAGTGCGCCGATGCGGACCTAATGAGGGGAGCCATCAACGAGTCATCAGAGGCAATCACAGAGAGACTATCAGAGGCACTCAAAGACCATCAGGGTGCTGGGAGACCATCAGGGTGCTGGGAGACCACACGCGCACCATCGCCTCGATCGCGAACAGTGCGACGAAGCCGTAGTCCAGCAGCTCATAGATCTGGAGCACGGTGCGATTGATCGGGTCGGAATAGAGCGTGAGCGCGACCACGTTGAGGCAGATGCACACGCTCACGGTCCGGTCGAACGCCTTGCCATGGAACCGCGCCGTATCGGGCGCGTTCACAGGCCTGCCGAGCTTCTCTTCATCGTGAATGAGTCGGAAGCACACGCGCCGATACGGCGCGGTGGGCGGCGGCTCCCTGTGGGGAGAGGGTGGGGCGCCGTGGTGAGCACTTGCATGCAAGGCATCGGTCTCGCTGTAGGGTCCGCACAGGTGGCTCCTCTTCTCTGGCTGGAGGCGAAGGATGAGTCGCTGCGTCTTGAGCCACGTCATCTGATCGTTGGTGAGCCGCGCCGAGCCGTCGTAGATTCGCTTGATATTCTCAAGCTCGGAGATGATGATGGCCGTGAAGACGCTCACGGACAGCCAGACGCCGAAGACGATGAACAGGATGAAGTAGAGAGCCGGGATGAAGGTGGATGCCTCGCGGGCGGGCTGCGTCTCGACTGCAATGTAGTCGCCGGTAAGGTAGAGAATGTTGGCCCATCCGTCGAGGGTAGAGATCTGATGAGTGAGGCAATCGGAGGACATGAGCGGCACTCACACTGATGAGTGAGGCAATCGGAGGACATGAGCGGCACTCACACTGATGAGTGAGGCAATCGGAGGACATGAGGGGCACTCACACAGGCAATCATGAAGGACCAGCCGTCGCCAGCGAGAACCTGCATGCAATGAGGACGGCAATCAGGGAGGCAATCATGAAGGACCAGCCGTCGCCAGCGAGTACCTGGAAGAGTGCAGGCAATGAGGGAGGCAATCAGCGAGTACCTGGAAGAGGGCGAGGAGCGCCATGGGCAGCGAGTCGAAGTTCGGGAAAGAGCGCGTCCATAGAAGCTCAGCCCCGTCGGCGGCGATGAACACGCTGCACTCGCGCCGGGCCCCGGTCCACTGGCAGCCGCATTGTGTCGAGTTGGTCTCGCCGGGCACAACGAGCGCGGGCGGCGGCAGAGGCCAGCGCGCGTACCGGCACTTGGTCGCGTCCGTGTAAAGGACGGAACCCTCCCCCCACACACCTTCCCCCACGCCGCAGCCGGGAATGCCGAGGGTCGCGTTGAGGTGGGCACATTGACTCGTGCCTCCTCCGAACAGCTCGACGCCTACGAGCGCAAAGATGAGCCAGACGGGTCAGGTGATCGCCTGATGAGAGAGGCCATCCGACGCAATCAGATGCACTCAGATGCACTCAGACCTATGAGCGCAAAGATGAGCCAGCCGGCCACGAGCAAGATAAGCGCGATGAGCACGTTCGGCAACGAGCGAGCGATGGACTCAGAGATGTGTTTGAGCTCGTTGAATCTAGAGAAGAGCATTAAGGCCCGCAAGGAGGCAAGGGCTCCGAAGATGCGCTGGTTGAAAGTGATCACATCGGTGTTATTCAGCGGGTTGAAGAGGGCCAACAGCAAGCAGATGAGATCGAGCATGTACCTGGGGCACCACGCAATCAATGGGGTCATCAGTGAGGTCATCAGTGTCATCAAGGCCAACAGCAAGCAGGCCACATCGAGCATGTACCACGGCTGCCTGAAGAATGCCAAGGGGCCCTGTGTCATCATCTTGATGACGAGCCCGCCGCACGTCAATAGCATGAAGGTCACGTCTAGTCCGGACCGCACCTGTAATATTAGGGAGTATCACCATATTAGGGAAGGACGGCCATATTAGGGAGGGCGTCTAATCCGGAGCGAGGGCGCACCGATGGGGGAGTGAGGGCCGGGGAAGAAAGTGAGGGCGCGCCGCTGAGCAGGCGCCAGTGCCTGATCATGCCATCGATCTCCGAGGTGATCGCGAGCGAGGACGAGATGATGAGCGTCACCTGATGAGGGAGGCAATCAAGGGCGTCCTCAAGTATCATCAGCGGCCATCATTGGATCGAGAAGATGAGCATCACCTGATGAGGGAGGCAATCAAGGGCGTCCTCAAGTATCAGCGGCCATCAGAGGATCGAGAAGACGAGCGTCACCTCGAAGCACCAGAACGTGTTCGAGAACACTATCCGCTGCAGATTGCGTGCGCGCTCCTCGCCCAGCCCGTCCTGTCCGAATTTCCCCAGTGGCGGCAGCCGGTCGAGGTAGACGGTGCGCAGCCAATCGCCCGCCGCACGCACGCGCACCATGAGCAAGGTATACATGCGCCCGGCTAGAGGGCCGCTCTTGCGTTGATGACGCCGGAGCTCGATGTTCGTCTTCAACTGTTTGCCCAATGCGTCGCTTCGGTCTTTCTGAGGGTCGAGATCGTCGTTACGCTTGATGGACATGAACATGAGGAACTCATGCTGCGAGATGAGGTCGTCTACCGTCGAAGACTTGTCCAGTACCTGCACTCGGAGACGACCAGAGATGGGCGATCAGAGGCGATCAGAGGCGATCAGAGAGGCGATCAGAGGCAATCAGAGGCGATCAGAGGCCATCAGAGGCGATCAGAGGCGATCAGAGAGGCGATCAGAGGCGATCAGACGCACTCCGAGGGGCAATCAGAGGGGCAATCAGAGGGGCAATCAGAGGGGCCATCAGAGGGGCCATCAAAGGCCATCAGAGGCACTCCGAGAGGCAATGACGCACCTCCCACGTGGCCTCATTCTTGGGCTCTTCTCCGAGCTCGGCGAGGAGGCGATACACTTGGCTGCAGGTGATGTACCCGTCACCGTCCAAATCCGCGCGCTGGAAGGTATCCTTAAAGTACGCGATCTCCCACACGTTGAGTGATCCATAATCGGAAGCGTGCATGCGCATGCGCGAGCGACGCAACTTGCGCTGAATGCGCTCCCCTTTGCACCTGTGGGGAACATCGGGCGCCGTGGTGAGCACATGCATGCTGAGGGTCGGCGCACATGCTCTCCCCTTTGCACCTGCGCATCCACTTCTTCTTCTGGGCAGACAGGTAGCGCCTCTGCTCCGTTCGAACCCAGCCCCGATCACTGATCTGGACTCGCACAAAGGGGGGCAGCAGCCGAAAGAGGCTGCGGGCCCAAGGGCCGAATGGCTCATCGCCCTTCACGCCGTGTGGAAGCTTTGCCCAATGCGGTAGGCGAGGGGGGGCAGCGCCGGATGCCACCACGGCTTCGTGCGCTTCGATGACGCCGCGGTCGTCGGCATCGCCGTCATCGGCATCGCCGTCTTCCTCAATGTTGCGCTTGGGCTCACCATCGTCCAAACTGTTGCGCGAGGGCGCGCGCTCGTCCAACCGAGCTTGTAACGAATCTCTCTGTTTCAAGTTCTCTTCCTTCGGAGCCACCCAGGTGCCTCCCACGTCCATCCGTCCGGCGGCAGCATCCAGAGTCGGGGATCGCTGTCCACGTGCCAGAGGGGACCACCTACCAGAGCCAGAGGATGGGGAGGGCGAACGCGTGCGCCGCGCCTCGAGGTCGGCGAGCTTCCGCGCCTCTTCTTTAGTCTCCTTGCGCAGGCGCGCCTTGCGATTCAGCGGGGGTGGCCTGGCTGGAGCCTTCGTCGAGTCCCTTTTGGGAGGTGGCTGGCCGGAGTCGTCGGGTCCCTTGATCCGTAAGATCTGTGTGTCTGTGTTTTGGGCATATGATCCGGAGGAGTGCGAGAAGCGCGCCGCCTTGACATCGGCGTCGCGCTGTGCTTTGAGTGCGTGGCGATCCTTACGCTGCTCCTCCTCCTCCTGTGCCAGCCTGGCGGCAGTCTCTTGGCTCACTTTGGAGGCGATCTGCTTTGCCATCGACGAGAACGTAGAGAGCAGGATGGAAAGGAACATATTGACCATCACAAAGTTGCCCGAGATGACTACCGCTGGGAAGAAGATGAAGGCGAGGGGGCCCGAGACGAGATATGTGTCCCACATCACCCGGCTCCACACGTCCTGCGTGACCGTCTGGAAGACGCTCACGATCGAGATGAGCAGGAAGTCGAAGTGATGACGTGGCTTGAGCGCGCATGAATCCGTGTGCAGCTGGGTGGAGTTGGCACCATCGGCGTATGGAAGACACCGACCGCCGGCATACACGTCGTCGTACATGCCCGAGTACAGGTGCATGCCAAGGATGGCGATGAGGAAGATCCATATGACGAGCGCCACCAACATCCAAGCGACCGCGACGAGCGACGCGTAAATTTGGTCGAGGAGCGCGGTCGTGCCACTCAACTCTGAGAGCGAATAAAGTAATTTGTGGAGGCGCAGCAGCCGAAAGGACTTGAGCGACGAGAGGACTTGATTCTCCAACTCGAGCCCGGTGAACCACGAAACCACCTCGAAGAACCAAACGACCACCAGGAGACCTTCGAAGACGAAGGACGGCGTCGTGGCGTACGTGCGCAGGCCGAACACGTAGATCCTAAGCAACATCTCGAGGAGGAAATAGATGCCAAAGAGATGGCCAAGGATCCAGATGCGGTACGCCTCGTCGCCGCGTCCAAAGCGTTCATCGACGAAGGGGCCATCGAAAGCGCTCACGACGGCGTTCGCGAGGACGACGAAGAACGCGAGCGCCCGGAACGACGCCGAGACGAGCACCTTGCGCAATTTCAGTCGCGGGCCGCTCAGCCCGAGCACGGCGACAAACTCGTTGAAGCTGATCTCACCGCTACCATCCTTGTCGCACGCGTCGATGAATGACAGAAATTGCTGCTTGTCCATCGTCAGGTGTAACCTCTCGTAGGCGTCCTCAAGTTCTTCCTCGGTCAGGAGGCCGTCGCCGTTCTTGTCGATGGTTTCGAACGCTTTTTTCAACGAGCCCACTGCTTCGAGGATCCCAGCTTCCGCCTCCTTCGCCACATTCTTGATGTGCCTCACCTCACCTTTCGCATCCTTCGGCGTCGGCAACCTTCGCCCGTTGATTTGGGCAGTGGCGCGTGGATCCTTAGGGATAGGCAGGCCGGTGATGATCGACTTGATGCGTGCGACGATCCGGTGGTCACGGAGGGTGGGGCGGAGGTACCTATCGAAGTTCTCCTTCAGCCGATCGTAACTGAGCCAATCGAGCACGTGGGTCGCATCCGCTTCCCTGCGCTTCAGCCTCTGCAACTGATGCAGCTTTTCACGTTCGTATGCTGTCCCGAGCACCGCGATGAACACGTTCATCAGTACCCAGGAGCCGATGGCGTACATGATGATGAAGACTGATTCCCAGGCGGCGCCCTGCGTGTCAACCACCAAGTTCTGCATAATCGACCAGTCGACGCCACACCAAATCTGGAAGACGGAGAGGACGGCCAGCGGGAAGTTATCGAAGCTGGGCTGGTACGGCGGGTTGGCATACCACGTGACAGGCTTGACCTCGTCAGCTGAGAGCCCTTTGCGCTCGTAATACGGCGTGAGTGCGAGGATGTCCCGCCCTCCCGTGCGCAAGCTCGCATGCTCGCCCGTACCCGAGTCGACGCACGTCGCGTTGGCGCGCGTGCACTGGCGGCCGATGGACTGGATGGAAGAGCAGACGAGGTAGGGCGACTCATAGAACACGCCTTCGTGCGTGTCGTAGCATCGGAATCGCAACTTGGCCGAGAGAAGGCTGGTGAGGAAGAGACCGAACAAGAAGGTGAAGAAGGTGATGATCATCAGCGTGCTCCCCAAGTCGTATGCCTGTGAAGAGAGAGAGAGGCGATCCACGGTCATCAGAGGCAATCCGATGGCAATCCGATGGCAAGTAAAACTCCCACATCGCGCACCGCATACAACGTCGAGTTAATGATGATGCGCAGCCCGGGAATGGATTCGAGCACACGAAGCGGCCGCAGCACGCGCAGAATGCGCAAGTTGGTCACCGCGCCGGCGAATTGATTCCCCATCACGACCTCTACAATCAAGGCGGCCCAGCTCCCAACCACGATGGTGCCATCGAGGATGTTCCACTTCTCAGCCAAGTACACGCGGCCGAGCCCCACCACCTTGATGACCATCTCGAAGGTGAAGAAGATGTTGAGCAACCAGTCAACCGTATCGTACAAATCATCACGAGCGGGGTCGGGTGGAAAGGGTTCGGGGTACCTGCGACGAAATCCATTGATGACGTTGTCAGAATACCTCCGAGGGCAATCAGACGCACATGAGCGACGTACTCAGTCGCAAGGAAATACGCGCTCATGAGCACCGCTCCCAGCACAGTGTTGCGGAAGGACCAGTGGCGCTGCATCCGAAAGCACCAAAGGCCGATGGTGCCCCAGCACCGGCCCAACCGTGCGAACATCGACGACCCGCCATTCCCTCGTCGAGCTGCGAGCCACGCCGCTTCGATCGATTCCGAGCGTTTGGCCCGGTCAAGTGATCGTTCACGTGACCGTTCACGTGACCGTTCACGTGATTCCGAGCGCTGCAGCGGAGCTGCGGGGCCGCCGCTAGGCTCGTCTCGCGGGTGCGCCTGCAATGAGCTCGCGTTGGTGCCCGTCTCGGCGCGCTCGTTTCCGCACGTGAGCACCTCGGGGCTGAAGCTCGCACTCTTCTTCTCCTTTCCAAGCGCTGGCGCCGTGCCTGGCGCCGTGCCGTGCTCCCGTGCGGCGTCCTCCGCCGAGGCCGAGCGCTCCTCACGGCGCTCGCCACCACTGAGCGCATGCTGCTGTAGCCGCGCCGCCCGCTCCAGAGCATGTCTGTCCCTCTCCGAGCGTGCCACCAATTTGAACTTGCCGTCCGCGCCGATGACGAAATCCATCTCCTCCTCGAGTGCGTCGGCCTCGTTGGCACGTTTCCAACTATCACGCGCCGGCTTGGCCGCCCCTGCCTCCCCTTCGAGCGGGCGGTCGAATGATGCGCCGTGTTGAGCGAGACCAAAAGAGACTGACCGCTTGCCGCCCGCGCCGCCGGGGCCGCCCGCGCCGCGCGCGCCGCGGGGGCTCGTCTCATCTTCGGTATCCGTGCCGACGGCTTCCTTGAGCCTCGACAGGTCGATCTCAATGAACTTGTGCACGAACTCCTTGAGTACGAGCTCAAGGAACTCGTGCCGGTCGAGGAGATGGTTGCCGTCCGTGTCGTACTTACTGTGGAGCTCGGTGACCTTTTTGGCGCTGGCGTCGAACCCGAGCTGGAGCAGCATGGGCTGCAGCTCCGCGACATCGAGAAAGCCGTCGCCGTCGGTGTCGAAGCGCTGGAAGAGCCGATTCGCCCGGAATCTGGTTTCGTTCTCGACGGCGAGATCGCCACGCTTCGGTGGGATCATCATGACACGCCCACCCTTGAGCGCTCGCTCGCTCGGTGGTGGCGAGTCGAGCAGCTCGGGATTCAGCACGCGCGGTGAGAACGAGGCGCGCCGGGAATCTGCGGCCGCCGCCAACGATGCCGACGCCGACCCCGACGCCGACGCGCCACCGTTGTCGCTTCTCGCACCTGCCGTGCCACTGCTGCTGCGGCGGCGACGCGGTCGGCCTTCGACACCATCGCCGTCCTGCCGCTTGCGCCGCCGCTTACCGCCGCCATCCCCGCCATCTCCAGCATGCTGCTGCTGCCGCCGATGACGCCGTCCCTGCTCAGGGGAGCTCGTGGTGCCACTGCGAGTGCGGCTTCCGTTTCCGCGGCCGCCGGCATCGACGCTCCGGCCTCGCCCACTATCCACGCTGCTGCTCCAACGGACCTCTGCGCTGCGGCTGCGCATCTCGCCTCCGCCCGTGGTGCGCCCACCCTCGATGCTGCGGCTGTGGTCGCCGTCACGAGAAGCACCTTCTTCCTTCACGAAGGCGTCCATTGATTTGGCCGTTCGCGCACGAGACGCGTCGTCTCGACCAAAAGTGAACTTCGTGCAGTAAATGTTGTCCAACCAATTTGAATTCACATCTTGGCATCTTCATCACGTCGGCGTGCGCGACAGGATAGGACACCGGGATGTCCTCTCCAGACGACGCGCCTACGCCCGCTCCCAGGCCTCCCTCAGAGACGGAGTCAGCGCCCGCCGCCCCGACGTCCAAGGTTGATTTCACGACGCTCTCGGACGAGGAGCTTGCCGCTCTCGTCGTCGCCGGCACGGTGGCGCCGCACAGTCTCGAGGCAGACCTTGGGAACTGCGCGCGCGCCGTGCGAGTGCGGCGGGCCTGGCTCGAGCGCTCGATGGGCGTGGGGGTCGGCACGCTGCCTCACGATGTGCTCGACTGCGAGGCCTTTTACAGCAGCGTGAAAGGCGCATGCGCGGAGATGGTCGTTGGCTTCGTGCCGCTGCCTGTGGGCGTGGCCGGTCCGCTGCTGCTCAACGGGAAGTCGTACCAGGTGCCCATGGCGACGGTCGAGGGCACGCTGATCGCCTCCACACGGCGCGGCTGCAAGGCCATCACCGAGTCGGGCGGCGCCCAGGCGGCCGTGCTGCAGCAGGGCATGACGCGCGCACCGGTGCTGCAGTTTCCGAGCGCGATGCGGGCCGTGGCGTTCAAGCAGTGGCTAGAGGATCCGGTGCATTTCGAGGAGGCGAAGGCGCAGTTCGAGTCGACCACGCGCTTCGGCAAGCTCCTCTCGGTCAAGGTGACCGTCGCCGGCCGCTTTGCCTACGCTCGCTTCATGTGTGCCACTGGCGACGCGATGGGAATGAACATGGTCTCCAAGGTGCAGCGAGTCTCCGGATCGCATTTGTATTGCCTCGGAGTGCTGCTGAGTGCTGCTGAGCGCCCCGGAGTGCTGCTGAGTGCCTCGGAGTGCCTCGGAGTGCTGATGAGTGCTGATGCGTGCCTCTGGATGCCTCTGGATGCCTTCTGGATGCCTCTGGATGCTTATGAGAGTGCTGCTCGACATCGCCGTCCTGTCCTAGGGAGTGAACGCGGTACTCGAGCACCTCGCAGCCACCGACTTCCCCGACTCGGAGGCACTCGGCCTGAGCGGCAACCTATGCTGCGATAAGAAGCCCGCCGCGATTAATTGGATCCAGGTGCGTGGTTGCACTTGATTGCACTTGATTGCACTTGATTGCTCATGATTGCTCTTGATGGCCTCTGATAGCCGCCGCTATTTAATTGGATCCAGGGACGAGGCTGCTCTGTGGTGGTCGAAGCGACCATCTCCGGCGCCATCGTCTCAAAGGTCCTCAAGACGACCGTTGCGGCCGTGTGCGAGCTCAACCTAGCCAAGAACCTGGTCGGCTCGGCGATGGCGGGCATGTCCGCGGGCGGCTTCAACGCACACGCGGCCAATCTCGTCACCGCGGTCTTCCTCGCCTGCGGCCAGGACCCCGCTCAGAATGTCGAGTCGTCCAACTGCATCACGCAGCTCACGCCCGTCAACGGCGGCGCGGACCTGCACATCTCGTGCACGATGCCATCGATTGAGGTGGGCACCTTGATTGCATCGGATGGCCTCTGACGGCCTCCCTCCTCAGGTGGGCACCTTGATTGCATCGGATGGCCTCTGACGCCCTCCCTCCTCAGGTGGGCACTGTCGGCGGAGGAACCCACCTCGCGGCGCAGAAGGCGTGTCTGAACTTGCTCGGGGTCGCGGGCTCTGCCGACGCCTCGCCGGGTGCGCATGCACGCCAGCGACCTCTGATGACCTCTGATGACCTCTGATGACCTCTGATGACCTCTAATCGCGTCCCTCATCAGGTGCGCATGCACGCCAGCGACCTCTGATGACCTCTGATGACCTCTGATGACCTCTGATGACCTCTGATGACCTCTGATGACCTCTGATGACCTCTGATGACCTCTGATGACCTCTAATTGCGTCCCTCATCAGGTGCGCATGCACGCCAGCTGGCCATGGTCGTCGCGGCCACCGTCATGGCAGGAGAACTCTCCCTCCTTTCCGCCCTCTCGGCTGGGCATCTCGTTAAGGCCCACATGGCCCTCAACCGAAAGTGATGACGTTCGGCACGGCGCTCGATTGGTGCTCGGTATGGCGCTCGGCACGGCGCTCGACACGGCGCTCGACACGGCGCTCGAGCGTCCGGACGCGGGCTACCTTGTCGGGTCTTTGGATGAAGGCGCACTGAGGACGGTGCTCAGCTCGGCGCCCCTGGACGGGAGAGGATCCATGGCTTGTGGCTTGGAACCGCGCCGCCGCCGCGCGCGCACCGGCCACCGCGCACGCATTCCGAACGCTGCAAACGTACGGTACTGTACGCGTGTAATCTTTATTATTGTGGTCCCGCCTTGTCTTGACGGGACTGGAATATCTTACCGTGTGTTTCTATCATTCGTTTTTGTGCGTTCACGTTAACGTAAATTGACGTGGTGTGGGTCGCCCCGCACTCGCTGCAACCCCACCGCAGCGCGCACCTCCACGCCCCAACGCGGCGCCGCGGGATGAATTAATCGAGCGCGTCCAGATCAGCGGCGACGGCGGCCACCCCAATCACCTTGATGGCAGGCAGCTTGGCGCGCGGCGCTGCGTCGGCGTTGGTCAAGGTAAGGGGGTAGGTCAGACCTACCGGTACCCCCTCAGTCAAGGAGCTCCTCTCGTCTTCAATCGGTACATGTTTAGTCAAGGAGCTCCTCACGTCTTGAATCGGTTTAGTCAAGGAGCTCCTCACGTCTTCAATCGGTACATGTATGCACGGCTTGGCTGGCGCGGGCGCGCCGCTCAGCACATCCGCCAAACCACCGCGGGCGGGCGACAGCTTGGGGATGCTGCCCATCGCATCCTTCTCCATAACTGCCGCGGGATAGGCGGCGAGGAGTACATTCAAGATGGCGTCCGACGCTCGCTTTTCAGCGGCCCAGTGCAACGGGAGCTTTGACAGCTTGTCCTTCTTCTGTGCCGCCTCGGGGTAGGCCGCAATCATCAGCTTCACGACGGCCTCCGACGAGTCACATGCGGCGCCATAGTGCACCGCCCAATGCAACGGTAGCTTCGACATCATGTCCTTCTCTCTGACTGCGTCGGGGTAAGCCGCTAACAGCTCCGTCACGACATCCACACAGACCTCACCAGCAGCAGCATAGTGCAGCGGTGTCCTCATCCCCATGTCCTTCTCCCTGGCGGCCGCTGGGTACGCGTCGAGCAACGCTTTCACAATAGCCTTCGACGGCGCCACACATGTAGCGGCCCAGTGCAGCGGGAGTCTCTGATCTGCGTCCTTCTTCTTGGCTGCTTCGGGATAGGCGGCGAGTAGCGCTTCCACGACGGCCACGGACGCCGACTGCTTCGCGGCGTAGTGCAAAGGGAGCCTCGAGCTGGCGTCCTTCTTCTTGACTGCTTCGGGGTAGGCTGTGAACAGCAACTTCACAACGGCCGCTGAGGCCTTACCCTGAGCGGCCCAGTGCAGCAGGTGCATCGAGTCACGGTCCTGCGCCTCGACCGCCTTGGGGTAGGCAGCGAGTAGCGCCTTCACGACAGCCTCTGACGCCTGATGCTCGATGGCATAGTGCAATGGGAGCCTCCAGTTATAGTCCTTCCTCTTGGCCGCCTCGGGGTAAGCGGTGAGCAGCGCTTGCACGACGGCCAACGATGCTCGATTCATAGCGGCTAAGTGCAAGGGGAGGATCCCCGTGTGGCTAGACACCGGAGCAGGCGCGATCGCCGGCCAAAGCAGTCCATTGTCGCGCAGGTTGCTCTTCCACGCCGTGCACACCTCGGAGATGCGGAGGATGAGTACGCCCGGCCGCGAGTCGAGCACGTGGCCGAAAATCGACACGAGCAATGCATCCGGGAGTATATCCAACGTTGCATCCGTCGCATGGCTAACCGCCTCTGGAAAGCCGCCCGCGAGCTCCTCCTCCTCCTCCTCCCGCTGCCGCTGCGCTGTACTCTCTTCCGCGTCGACTACTTTCTGAGTGAGCACGTGCGCCATATCGGATCACCGCCTTCAGTGCTGCATTGCTGGGCTTCGAATTTTTTACCACGTCTCTTCCGCTCGCGTGCCGTAGCCAAAATGTCTTTGTCGCGGCGAAGCTTCTCTCTTCCGCTCGCTCTCGCGCGCGCTGCAACGCAGTAAATCGCCCGCCGACGCGCGCCCCGGCCGGCAGGACCCACGGACGCACGCCATAGCCAGCGCGCGCGCTCGCGCAGTCACCATGGCCACCGTGCAGCCGCCGTAAAACCTCAATCACTCCGGAGGCTGGTCTTCACAGAGAAGGAAGATCTGCCTTGGGCTGCGCAGCGCGCCGAGGACGAGGCGCGCGTGCTTTACCTTTAGGTGCCGCTGCCACGCCGCGCTGCCACGCGTGCTTCTCGCACCTTTTCCTTTCCCAAGAGCCTCCTCACCGTGACCGCTCGTGCCGACGTGACTGTGCTGTCTATTACAGGCCAGATCTCGAGGCTACCATGAGAGCAGGAAGCCATCGCTAGCTTGGCGTGCACGCGTAGCGTGCTGCACGCTCGGCCGTGCCGATACGCCGTGGCAGCTCGGGCGCGCTGCGGAGTGAGAGCGAGCGGAGCATCCTCCGCGTGCCCTTACCAGCGCGTTCTGGCTCAGGCGTCGCAGATTGAATCGACAGTTTTCGCTTCTGACGGCGCCCATCCACCAGTTTGCAATCAGTGTCATGCATTTCTGTCGCCGAGTGTCGTCAGGTTCACGACTCGTCTCCAGCTGTAGAGCAGTGTGCAGGTGTCGTCCGGGATCGGGGATGCAAGATCATTGTATCGCTATCGGTCGCAGTATAGATTACCGCGGCGTATGAGTCCCGGTACGGCTGAGAGGGTTAGAATATTTAATAACGGGCCTCGCCGTACAGTGCGTGTGTACCCGTATGTCGCAACTCTACCTACAAGCTAGTACCCGTAATGTCGTAACTACCCGCATTGCAGTTCGCACATGGCGCAGACGGCGGCTCGCGCGGACTCTGTTGCGTTTTGGTTCTGGGCGGAGGCGGAGGCGGCGATGGCGGCGGTGACGGTGGCGGCGGCGACGGTGGCGGCGGCGAACAGAGATGCGATCACGATCACGAAACCGCCAGTACAGCCGCGATGAGCTCGTGCGCCGGAGACCGTGTAGTTAGGTTCTGTAGCATGTTGAAGCGTACGATGAAAAGCCGGGCGACTTCTGATGGCGCCCGTCGCGGCATACTCCAAGTGCTGTCGTCACGCCTGCAAAGCGCACGCGGTGACGGAGAACGGTGATCCGATTGACGGCACAACAAGGTTTGCAAGCAATGCCACGCGCACATGATGGCACCAAGCGCACGCACGCGCACATGATGGCAAAAAGCGCGCGCGCCTCGCGCGAACGCAGCCGCGACTAGCGTGAGAGACGAGGAGAGCCGGAACACGGCCTCGCGCCGCGCCGGAGCGCGGCCCTCAGCAAGCCGACAACCGCCATCGCGCGCTGTCGCGGCGAAGCTCGAAACGGCTGGCTACGGCACGCGAGCGGTGGAGACGCATTGGCTGTGAAAGCGAAAGGTCAGCTCAGAACGACATGCGCAAGCGCGCGCGCGCGGCGCGCACCGAACGGCCACTACCACACGAAACACTGCCACGAAGTAACTTTGCACCATCCATTCACACCATCACGACATGTCACGATCAGCCATCAGCGTGCCTTCAACACTCCAAGCCGCCGACGCCCAAACCATCCTCAACGCCGCCAGCGCGCGCATGCTCCGCGTCTCATATGGGGTCATGTAAGGTGTGTGTATTCTGAGCGGGCAGTAACAGTGCTGCAGCACCGGTTGTCGCGTCTGTCGTGTTAACGTTTACACACAACACATCACCCCTGCACTTCACAACGGGCTTCACAACACATCACCACGCGAGTCGAACCTGCGCGAGGTACGCCTACCCACAGCCTTAAGCCGAGGCCGCCCTCCTCACGCACAACACGACCCCCAATTCGTCGCCCAGCTGTGTCCGTCGTTACGCTGAGAACTCACCTCGCACCTCTTTGGTGAGCTTGATCCCCGCAAGCACGGCGAACTCCTCGCGACACGCATCGAAGCCGACGCCGCCCGGGGCGTACGCGCGGTCGGCCGCCCGCCGCCAGGCGAGCATCAAAGGGCCGATCACATTACTGACCATCCGCCAGCGAGCCATGAGATAGCCGGGCGGCAGGAAACGATTGAAGCCGAGAGTGAGGTCGCCGTGGTGCTCGAGGAGTTGCGAAACCTGCTCTTTCACCTCCTTGACGGTCTTCTGCTCCTTTTGGTACGTGTGCAGGATCTCGAGGAAGGCTTTGTACGTCTCGGGCTCCTTGGCGAAGCGAGTCTTGACCTTCCTCACGTACTCGATCGAATCATCGAATCCGATGGGCGCCTTCTTTCTGGTCCAAAGACCTTGGTCCCTCTTCGCAATGTCCTCCGGCTGCAGCCCGGTCATGCCTGCAGGTACCGAGCACCGGAGTGCGAGCTGCTGAGGAGTGTGGCGACGGGCGGCGCTCGCAAGTCGAGGGCGCCATCGCAAATGCTCGCGAATTGCGTGTACGGGAACGCTCGCTTTTGGGGGGACCCCAAACCTACAGTACCAACAGATTGTGAATTCCCCTCAGTAAGAAGAAGAAGAGGAAGCAGGCACTTATCAATCGAAACACTCTCATTCGGGGGAGGAGGGGCACCGGTCTGGCGCAGATGCAAGCCCGGCGCGCGCGCTCTCTTCCCCCATGCTTCGCCGATTAACGGCCTGTGTTAATACGGGTGTGTTAGCACGGGCTGTGTCGGCCACAACTCCGTCCATAGAGACAGTGACTCTTGTGCTTGGGGGTCCGGAGCGTGTGCGCGCGTTGTGTTGAACAGCATCAGCAGCACACTCTCAAGCATCTTGACTTTTTCAGCACGAATCAGGCCTTTGCATTTCCCCACAGAGCGGGGGGCCTGCTGCGGCGCCTGGGAGGCGCCCCTGATGAGGGATGTAATTGCGCCTGAGCACGAATGCAAGCGCAGCGCGCGGCAACTCGCGCGGCTCGCTCGCTTTGTCCATCTCGAACAATGTCGCGCCCGATTGCGAGACGCGCGCGATCTACGCCGACCCGACTTACGGAGTCGTGGACCGCCGCCGGATTCATCGGGACGCTCGGCATCCCGGAGCTGCTCGCGGCGCAGCTTGTCGAGGTCGGCTGCCCGAACGAGCTCGGTGCGCTGAAATCGCTCGCGGGCCGGTCGGACCTGGAGGAGGAGCTCAGGAGGCGCCTGACCTTGGGCATCGACGCCCTCATCGGTTGTCTCTCGTCCTCGCTCAAAAAGCTTGCCACGGGCGCCGCGCCGACGGCCATGCAGTTGCACGACAAGTTTCTGCAGGACGGTGCCCCGCTGCTGACATACGGCGACCTGAACACCTTCTTTGGCGGGCTGGAAGCAATGGTGGGCGCGCCGCTGCCGCGTGTGCGCGACGCCATGGCCGCGGAGCACACCAAGCAGCGCGACTCGCACCTCGTGTTCACGGCGGAGAACTATGGCACCACGACCACTTCGGCGACCGAGTGGGCCTTTGTGGCCGAACCCGAGAGCCGCCCGCACGACAAGTGGCCCGTCGAGGCGAAGCTCGTGCCGAAGCTCGTGCTCACACTAAAGCCTGACAGTAGCAAATCGGAGCCCGTTGGAGTGCGCATTGAGATCGTTGCGCCCGAGCACCGGAAGCCCCGGCGCGCGCCGATGTCCATCCCCAAGCTCAGGTGGCGCGTCGCCGAGCGCGGTGTGCGGTTGCAAGCGCAGGGCGAGCCGGCGCTCACGCTCGAGGAGGCGTTCGGCGCACGGCTGTACACAGGGCCACTCTTTGTCAAGTACAATGCAGTGCTGCGCGGGCTCGACAGCCCGGTCCTTTACCTGCGCTGCGAGATGGTGCGGCTGTGCTGCTCCGCGGAGGACGCGGCATTGCACGCGAAAGCTGCCGAGGAGGCCAAGGCAAAGCGCCTAGCAGAGAAACCGTCGTTTGGCGCGCGCAAACCGACGGCGGCGGACGAGGTGGCGCTGCGCGAATACACGCGCGCTGCGTACGAGGAGGTGGTGAAACGCATCAACAAGTACACGACGACGCTGCATGCAATCAACTCGGTGGTCGTCAAGCTGAGCAAGCTAACCAAGGCGTCGACGGTGTACCGCGGCGTCCACGACTTCGTGCTCCCCGATCAGTTCTGGACGCCCAACAAGCACGGCGTGCGCGGCGGCATCGACGGTGCGTTCCTGTCGACAACTTTGAAGCGTGAGGAGGCGTCCAAGATTGCAACAAGCGGAAAAGCCGCTCCTCTAATCTTCGAGATCCAGCAAGGCATGATCGACCGCGGCGCCGACATCTCCTTCCTCTCCCAGTACCCGTTCGAAAAGGAGATCCTCTTCAACCCGCTCACGGGGCTCGAGGTGAGCGGCTCGCGCGTCGAGGGCCCGATGCTCATCGTCGAGGTGAAGCTGAGCGTCAACCTGAAGTCGCTCACCATCGAGCAGGTGATCGGCAAGCGCAAGAAGATGCTGCAGGACATGGTGTATGGGCTCGAGGCGGAGGTACGGCAGGCGCTGCGTACGGAGGGTCTGGCCACACCGTATGGGACGGAGAAGGTTCTGAGCTTGTTTCGCAAGGACGTGGAGGAGCACGAGCTTGGCCACCCGTCCGAGTGGTACAATGGCGACGAGCGGCTCGCGGAGGCGCTGAAAGGGATGCTCCAATCGAAGCGGCAGTATGGGATAGGCGGGCGGCGGCGGGCGCAGGCCCTCGCGGCGCTGCAAATCGACGAGGTGGAACGCTGCGGCTTTGAGCCCAAGGCGTATACACCCGAGGTGGTGGATGCGGTGACGAAGCTTGAGCATTTGGATTTGGGTGTGCGCCAGGAGGCGGTGAAGACGCTCGGGAAGCTGGAGCCGGGGACGCTCGCGCAGCACGGCGCCGCCCTCGTTGCGAGGCTCGAGCATCCAGATGTGGGTGTGCGCCAGGCGGTGGTGCAGACGCTCGGGAAGCTGGAGCCCGCGATGCTCGCGCAGCACGGTGAAGCCCTCGTTGCGAGGCTCGAGGACAGGAATTGGGGCGTGCGCGAGGCGGTGGTGAAGACGCTCGGGAAGCTGGAGCCCGCGACGCTCGAGCAGCACGGCGCCGCCCTCGTTGCGAGGCTCGCGGACTCTGTCTCGAGCGTGCGCCTGGCGGTCTTGGAAACGCTCGGGAAGCTGGAGCCCGCGACGTTCGCGCAGCACGGCGCCGCCCTCGTTGCGAGGCTCGAGGACAGGAATTGGGGCGTGCGCGAGGCGGTGGTGAAGACGCTCGGGAAGCTGGAGCCCGCGACGCTCGCGCAGCACGGCGCCGCCCTCGTTGCGAGGCTCGAGCATATTTCAGATGTGGGCATAGAGCAAGAGGTCGACCATGTGTGGCGCACACGCCCACCTCGGGAAGGAAGTGTGCACCAGGCGGTGGTGAAGATGCTCGGGATGCTGGAGCCCGCGACGCTCGCGCAGCACGGCGCCGCCCTCGTTGCGAGGCTCGAGCATTCAGATGCGGGTGTGCGCCAGGCGGTGGTGCAGATTCTCGGGAAGCTGGAGCCCTCAACGCTCGCGCAGCACGGCGCCGCCCTCGTTGCGAGGCTCAAGGACTCGGACGAGGGCGTGCGCGAGGCGGTGGTGCAGACGCTCGGGAAGCTGGAGCCCGCAACGCTCGCGCAGCACGGCGAAGCCCTTGTTGCGAGGCTCGAGGACTCGAATGCGTACGTGCGCCGAACGGTGGTGGAGACGCTTGGGAAGCTGGAGCCGGGGACGCTCGCGCAGCACGGCGCCGCCCTCGTTGCGAGGCTCGCGGACTCGAACGCGGAGGTGCGCCTGGCGGTGGAGCTGATGCTTGGGAAGCTGGAGCCTGGAACTCTCGAGCAGCACGGCGCCGCCCTCGTTGCGAGGCTCAAGGACTCGGACGCGGACGTGCGCCGTTTTGTGGTGAAGACGCTCGGGAAGCTGGGGCCAGCGACGTTCGCGCAGCACGGCGCCGCCCTCGTTGCGAGGATCAAGGACTCGGACGTGGACGTGCGCCGAACGGTGGTGGAGATGCTCGGGAAGCTGGAGCCGGGGACACTCGCGCAGCACGGCGCCGCCCTCGTTGCGAGGCTCAAGGACTCGGACGCGGAGGTGCGCCTGGCGGTGGTGCTGACGCTTGGGAAGCTGGAGCCTGGAACTCTCGAGCAGCACGGCGCCGCCCTCGTTGCGAGGCTCGAGGACTCGGATGCGGACGTGCGCCGTGCGGTGGTGGAGACGCTCGGGAAGCTGGAGCCCGCGACGCTCGCGCAGCACGGCGAAGCCCTCGTTGCGAGACTCGAGGACTTAGACGAGGGCGTGCGCAAGGCGGTGGTGGAGACGCTCGGGAAGCTGCAGCCTCTCGACTCGCTTGCTTTGGCTGGTCGAGCCATCTAGGAAAGTTTGCCCTTTGTGACCGGACTAAGTTTCGACCAGCCACTTCCGTCTAACCTCCGTCTCCGCCGCTCTCGCACCCTTCACGCAGGCCGCTTCGGCTACTCAAGCTGCGAAACCCCTGAGGATTACGCGGAGTGGACTGGCGACTGGTCCGGATGCGTCGGATACGTGGCTTCGGTGGCCTAAGGTGACCAAAGCGCTTCGAAAGCGCTCAACTTTCGTGCCGCTGCCGATGGCCTCTTCTGGATGAGTTGGGAGAATTCATCCGAACTTCCTCCGACATCGAGGTCTCGCACAAGAAAATGCGTTCTGGGCCCGGCGCTATGGGATCGGCAGAAGCAGGCGGATGCCCTCTCGGACAAGAATCTTTCGTTTCAATTCTAGTTCCACTAGGGAATTTCGAAATTGTTTGATGCGCATCCCGATTTAATTCCAACGGGAGGCACGTTGACAGATTGCATGCACCTCGTTTGGGGAGATCCTCGAACGATGGTGCTTCTCATGTCTGGCTCTCTGTCGAGAGCTGAGTCGAGTGGTTCCGCCCACCCACCGCGATTGTAAGCCTGGTCTAGCTTTAGCGGTAGGGACCGGGTTGTCGCGCTCACCAGGCTTGTGTAAGCTCAAATAACCTTCACAGGAGTTATTCACACCAGGTTTCTCATTTTTCCATGTCAGAACGCACGTCGGCGCCGTCACACAGGTACATTCTGCTGAGCAAGCCTCGCGGGTACCTCACGTCCACGGCAAGAGATCCAGGCGCACCGTCGCTTCCGACCGTCGTTGAGCTGCTGCAAGAGCGCGGGCTGTGCACCTTGTCCTTGATGCCAGTCGGACGGCTGGACGTGGAGAGCGAAGGCTTGCTGCTGCTCACATGTGATGGACAACTGTGCCGTCGGATGCTTCACCCGAGCCGGATGTGTGCAAAGACGTACCTAGCTGTCGCCCGCGGCCACTCGCGTAGCTCCACATGGGACGGCCATCGGCTTCACCACGACCGTCTGCGCTGCACGCCGGAGCTCTGCACGAAAGTCGTCGAGGAGGGTGTGGTGCTTCACGCCGAGGGTGTCGCGCCGTACACAACGAGGCCCGTCAAGATGGAGCTCCTCTCATACCAGGAGGCGAAGGCGCTCCTCGGTGGTGGTGATGCACTGCAGGGCTGCTTGGCCGGGGTGATCGCTGGCAGCAGGGCTACGCGCAAGTGCAAGCTCGGCAAGAGGTCGGAGGAGAGTCAGCTTCCAGAGCGCGGTCACAACGACGAGCCAGCACTCCCGGTCTCGGCAAGTGGCTCGACGGTCGCAGCCGAGGAGGGTGCTGAGGCGCAGAGCCTGGACTTCATCTCGGTGACACTGACCCGGGGTCGGTTCCACGAAATCCGGCTCTTGCTGCGAGCGATCGGCTTTGAGACGATGCGTCTCATCCGGCTGACGTGCGGGCCTCTCTCGGACCCGCGGCTGCTTGCATCGCCCGGCGCGTGGCGAGAGATTGAGGGAGAGGAGCTCGAACGCCTCGTCGAGTATAGTCACGCGCACAGATGTGAGCACAAGGACAGCGATGAGGCCGAGGTCTTCGCGGATCGATTGATGTAGTTGCTCATGCTCTCATTGATGAAGCACCCATCGGAGCAGCAACCCCGTGCAATAGGTGATAGACACTAGATAGATACTACCAACAGACGGCCGAAGGTAGTAACGCGTATCAAAACATATTTGGCTTGTGCACTACACATACAAACTTGCCGCTCGCACCGCGACCGGCCCGTGCTGTGCTCTGAGAGGTCGGCACACGGTGAGTGTCGCGCGCGCCTTGGCTGCCTTCAACCTTGGCGCGTGGCAGCGGGCTCAGGGCTCGGCCTCAGGCGTCAGACGTCTTTGGTCTCCACGACCGCATCGCCGGGCGTGAAGGTGGTCTGGAGTGCAGCCCCAAAAGTGTTCGAGAGTGAACGGGGGTTCGTCATCGTGTCCCAATAGGTCAAAGCGGTCGGCGTCGGTGGCGGCGTCCAAGCCGTGCATGTGAGCTGCGGCTGCTCAGTCAAACCAGACCCCGTCCACACCGTCCATGTGGTAGCGCTGACTTCGGGCGAAGCAGCATTTGCGTCTACTAGGTGGAGATTAGGTTGAGATGGCACTTCTTCTGACAGAGAACCGACTCACTCTGCCCCATCGAGCGATCTGCAGCGCATGCAATCCAGCGACTTGCATCACTCGTGTGCTGATACGCGGGCCGGCCGTTCACAAGCTTGCCGACGAGGAGACGGTACGTGCCGGTGGCCGCTTCATCAGTCAGTGAGCCGCCCTCGAGCTTGAGTCCAGGTGGTGGCGGGCCGACGTCGCTCGCGTTCCGCTTGGTCAGCTAGCGCACCGCCTCCGAGACCGACGACGGCTTCTCAACTTTCTTCTCGTTGATCGGCGGCGCCGAGGCACCCTGGGACTCCGCGGCAAACGTGCCGGACGCAAATGTGGAGAGGATTGTGTCAGCAAAGGTCGTGTAGAGCGAATGCTTGTCCTCGGTGGTCGCCATCGAAGAACCCGCGCCGCCTGGCGAAGACGCTCCCGCGACATCGACCTGGTACGATTTCTCGAGCGCTGCCGTAGTGGAGCGCTGCCTCCTTTGCATCTCTTTGTCGCGAAAGGACGGAAATGGGTTTTCGGGTCTCGAAAGGTCCATGGCCACCGAGGTGCGCAGCGGGCGCTTGTTCCTGATGCGCGCGACGGGGCGTGGTTCGGTTCCCACGGGGATGGCAGCCGTGACCATGCCCGTGATTGTATCGAAGGTAGGCCGGTCCGCGGGCGCCAGTTGGCAGCAGAGCTTGGAGAGCTCCTTGATGGCCTCGGGCGTGGTCATGCTCTCGAGGAGCAGCTCGAGCGGCGAGTGCTCGCCGCCGCGCACCACCTCAACGAGCTGCTTGGGCGTCTCGATGTACGTGAGCCACGAGTACGGGGGACGCTTCGTGCCCATGTGCGCGAGCATGCACCCGAAGGCCCACACGTCCACCGGCTTGTCGTACACATTCAACTTCACGATCTCGGGCGCCATGTACGGAGGCGTCCCCTGGAGGTCGCCACCGCCCTCACCTGCGCGGTGCGAGTTCGAGTTGAAGACGGTGCCAAAGTCGGAAATCTTGGCCACCCACTGAGCATCGAGGAGCACGTTGGCCGGCTTGAGGTCGCGGTGGAGCATGTTGCTATAGTGGATGTAGGCCATGCCGTTGGCCACGTCCGAGGTGATGGAGAAGAGAGAGCCGTCCCACGTGGAGTAGTGCTCGAACGAAGCGGAGGTGAGCACGTCGGCGAGCGAGGCCTCCATGAGCTCCATGACGATGCCCTTGGTGCCCTCGACAGTGTCCTCGGCGATGCCGAGCGTGAGCAGCACGTTCGGATGGTGCAGCGAGCTCATCACGTCAAACTCGTCCATGAGCGCCTTGGCGAACGCCTCCGACTTCTCCTCCTTTTGGTGGAGCTTCTTCATGGCGCACCTGGTCCCTCGGAACGTGCACTTGAATACGATGCCGAAGGTACCGTGGCCCACCTCGTCGCCGGACGCGATCTCGGACATGGATATGGGCTTGTACTTCTCCTTGACCTCGATGTGCTGGAGCTCGGTCGTTGCGTGTGTGGCCGCTTTGGAGGTGGTGAAGAAGATGCCCTTCTTGGCGCGCCGTCTCCACGCTGTATTTCCAGAGGAGACGGCTATCTTCAGCTTGCGCCGGTAGTAGAGCGCGAGGAGGGCGCCGCAGGCCGCGAGCACGGCCAAGAACACAAAGATGGCAATGGTGCCACCACTCGAACCCGAGGGCGGGGGTGGGGGTGGGGAGGGGGGGCTGGGCTGGGACGGCGGCGGAGGAACGTGCCTATGCGGGGGATGCCTATGAAAGAACAATCGTCTGTGTTCGGGGACGTGCTTGTGAGCAGCCCGCTCAATGAGTGCAGGGGCTGCATCCCGGCTGATAGCTGGGTCGCTTAGAATTCCACTCTTGGCCGAGGCGAACTGCGTTGTAAAGTCGAGGAACGGGGAGAGCTCGGCGGTGTAGGAGCTAGACAACTCAACCTGGACTCCGTTGGTGCCGCCAGTGGGCAACACGATCCAGCCATGGTTTGCACGGCTACCCGCGAGCCACGCGGCAACCGATGAGGTCACGTCAAACCTCTGCCAGCCAGTGACGACACCTGGGAAGGTACTGGGAAGGCACATGGCAATCCGACGCTGCCGACGTTGGTGGAGCTCCACGATGACGATGCGAATGGGAGGTTGATCCACGTGACTGTGGACTGTCGAAAGCAGGGAGGGGCAGAGAGGGACGCGTCAGCGTGAAGGGGTCTCAGCCAGGGTGCCACACGCGGTTGTGGGGGGAGTGGGCGTCTTCGCGGTCGGCGTGCACACATCATTCCATGGAACGGTGAGCTCGCGGAGCGAGGCGTTGTTGCCTGCGTTGGACACATAGTAGTTGAGCCAGACGGGTTTGGTGGGCACGAGCGTGGCGCCGACGAAAGAGCTCAAGTCGAACTTGATCAGGAAGGCGGACGTATCAGAAGTGACACCTGAGATGACCTGTGTGGCCGAGATCGTCAATGGGCCATCCCACCATCCTTGAGTTTGGGCGTTGAAGTTTGTCGTCGCGTAGTTGATGATTGGAGCCGTAGTGGAATTGCCGGCCCTGATGTACGTATCATAGGTGACACTCGGGCCTCTGATGATCACGCCCGTGACCGAGGCGATCAATGCGAGGAAGAGCGTGGCTCTCAGCGACCGCATCCGCGAGGACGATGGCATGTTGCAGAGCGCGGAACCGGGTAGCGTGTTCGGCCGGGTATTTTCAAGTCAATCATGACAAAATAACTTCTGACCAGAAGTACAGGTGCGGCAGCGGTCGCGCGCTCGAACTAAGCATCCCGAGGGGCAAGCACACCTAGACCTCGTGAATGTGACTGGTTCGCGGTTTTTGGCGCTGGAGTTTCGTTATTTACTCGGGAGTTAAAGTTGGCAAGTTTTTTTAGGCCGTCCAGGACCGAGGCGCAGCTATCCTGCGAAACATGCCGACCGACCTGCCAGACCTGTATCTCGCCAAGCTTGCCGAGCAGGCCGGCCGCTTCGATGATATGCTTGAGCATATGCGCAAGGTCTGCACGGCGCGCGAAGGCGCCCTTGCGCTCGAAGAACGCAATATGCTGTCAGTCGCATTCAAAAATGTGGTCTCGCAGCGCCGCTCGTCCCTGAGAATATTGAGTCACCTTCTAAAGAGGGAGGCGGATATGGGGGGTAAAAAGACCGCGCAGATCCAGGCATACGACACCAAGATCCAGGTGGAGCTTCAGGGCTTGTGTAATTCCATCATCACGCTGCTTGACGGCTCGCTCATCAAAAAGGCGGAGAACTCGGAGGCGAAGGTTTTCTACCTGAAGATGAAGGCGGACTACTTTCGATGTGCGCGCGCGTGCGATCGAGCGGGCGGCGCGCGCGAAGGCAGCAGCAGCAGCAGCAGCAGCACCAACCAGCCAACCAACCAGCCAACCAACCAACCTCACCCAGCCAAGCAGCTAGCCAGGAGCAACCAGCACCCGCTCCTGTACACTCCCTGACACGCCCTTCTGCCCCTCCCTCCCCGGCGCTGGCCCTGCACAGACCTGTCCGAGTTTGCAGTCCCGAGCGACAAGAAGTCGTATGCGGACCAGGCCGCCACGTCGTACGAGAAGGCATCGGTCCTCGCTAGCTCGCAGCTCGCGCCAACCCATCCGGTCCGCCTCGGGCTGGCGCTGAACTACTCGGTCTTCAAGTATGAAGCGCAGGAGCATCACACAGAGGCTTGCGCGATCGCCAAGCAGGCCTTCAACGACGCCTTGGACGGGCTCGACCAAGTCGACGATGAGACGTACAAGGACGCCGCCCTGATCATGCAGCTGCTCAAGGACAACCTTGGCCTATGGCAGGAGCCGGAGAGCTGAGTGAGGGCGCGAGAGCTGCCGCGCGCGCGCCTGGGACGGCGCGAGAGTTCGCGCGCTGTCGCGGGCGTGAATCCTCCTCGCCGCCGTCACGCAGGCAAGCGAGTTCTGGCTTCTAGATAGAGAAAGTCGTGGTCACGTAGGCTGCTGTGGGATAAGGGCTAGAGAGAGTCATGACGTTGATGACGTGGGCCTGTGAAGGGCCGCGTGTGTGAATCAGCCTGTGCGATCGCTGAACGCGTGAGTGTGCATGCACACAGCACACATGTCGAATCATGTATACCGTACGTAGGCCTGTGCAGGGCCGCGTGGTGTGAATCACAATCAGCCGTGTGTATCTGCCGCGGGACGTCCCGTGATCGCTTGAGCCAAAAGGTGTACGCGTTGACTCCGTTGCATGTCTGAGGTGTGCGTTCAAGGTTTTCGCTCCAAAAATAGGCATAAAAATTTACATCATGAAGCCCAGCGAGGCAACGCCACTGACGGGCGCGCGCAAGGCTTGGTCCTCCTCAGAAGCCGCCACTTCCGAGGCTTGGTCCTCCTCAGAAGCCGCCACCTCCTCGGAAAAACAGGAACCTGCCACCTGGAGCTGGACGCCGCGCCACCTCGCCGCCATCCTGTTCTCGGCCGCGCTCTCCGTGGGGATCGCCATCCCTCTCACGCTGTGGCTGACCAACTGTGACGCGCGCATCGATGAGGCGCGCGTCGAGATCGAAATGTCCGCACCGTATGAAGTGTGGCTATGCGCGAGCTTCGACACGGCTACGCCTGATCGTAACGTCATCTGGAGCTACTGGGATGGCCAGGGCGTCTCACCCGACTTCAGCCCGATCTCTGCCTCATGGCAGCTTTGGGCTCCTAACTTTACGGTGAGGATGCTCGGTCCCCAATCGGCGCGGTGCTTCCTGCCGGACATTGACTTCACAAGGGTCAAGGAGGTGCGCCTCTTCACCGATCTGTTGCGGCTCCGGCTGCTCCAAAAGTACGGCGGCGTGTGGTTGGACTCGACTGTGCTGCTGACCGCGCCTCTCAACATCGGCGCCAAGGGTTTCCGTGCCGAGTACCGGCCCGAGCTGCAGATGCACGGCGCGCCCGACTTTGTCGAATCGTGGATGCTCGTGGCGGACAAGGACGAGTACATCGTGAGCGCGTGGGCGGAGCTGCTTGAGCGCCTGATCGTGCTGAATGGGGGCGTGACCGCGGGCATCTCGTCGGCAGACGTCTACGAGCCGCGCTTCAGCGCGACCGACATGTTCGAGAAGCTCGAACACAGCGGCATCATCTTCGATTCGAATATGAGGGAGTATCTGGTCGTGTACGTCGCATTCACCTACCTGTGCCACACCGATGACGTCTTCCGCGACAGGGTCGCAAACTCGACCCTGATCGACACGTCGACGAGTGGCTACCTAGTGCAGATGCGGTACAGTTGGGACGACCACGCGTGGATGGACGTGCTGCGTGCGCCGCTCGGCTCGCGCCCGGAGCACGCGGAGATGCTGCAGGCCGGTCACGTCAAACTCTCGACACAGTCGCCAGGCATCGTCGAGCTGCTTGCCGAGACAACGACGCCGATGTCACCAATCTCCTCGTCCCAGCCACCCTCGTTCATCGCGGCTGCGCTCAAGCGCACCCAGTCCAACGCGCACTCGCTCACGCGGGATGAAATGCAGCTCGTCATCGCGCAGTATGACGAAGACATCAGCTGGTCAGAAAAAGGGTACTGCGGCGTCCGATGTGTCTACACGAAGGGGTACCAGGGCAAGCCCTATGGGAACGAGATGGCGCTCAAGCGCACCTCCGCCCCCGCCCCGACCGCCGTCGACACCTACAAGACCCTCCCCAACGTCGGGCGGGAGTCTCACACATTCCTAACGCACGTGCTGGACAACTATTACAACCTCCCGCGCTTTGTGGTGTTCGCCCAGGGAGGCCTGTCGAACGACCATGCGTGGACGCGTCGGGACTATGGGGCCGACATGTACTTCAACATGTACGAGGAGGCGCGCTCGTCGCCGTCGGGGTGCTCCGTGGCCCCCCTGCTCGTCGACCCCGACGACCCTGAAATGGGGGACTGGAACTGGGACTTCAGCCCGCACGTTGTCGAGAACACGCCGACGTACAAAGGCGAGAATGCCTCCAAAGCACGCGTGGTGGCGCGATCATCCGCCAACAACTTTGGCCAGTGGTTCCGGGGCGTCGCCAAGCTGCAGCCCTCGCCGGACGGCCGACTGCGCATCTACCCCGGTGCCGAGTTCTCAGTGTCTCGCGAGCGGATCCTCTCGCGACCGCGTGGCTGGTATCAGAAGCTACGGGAGCAAGTGATGCTCCCAGCGCCTATGGAGGGGCACTACATAGAGCGATCGTGGTACTACATCTTCAACTGCGACGGGAACACCCGTAAATACGTCCGTGGGCACTGAGTGACACGACATCCGTGGTCCGATAACTCGACTTGAACTTCGCGGGACCTGTCCGCCGTTCGCCTCCGCGAGCGGAAGGCTCGATACAGCTGTATGCCCTGTTTTCAAAAGTGTCCCGGTAATCGCCAACGTAGCTCGCCGTGTTCGTAGATCGTAGTACCGACATACACCCTGGTACCGTCTCGTTACGACGTGTCGAGTGACCTGGGCGTGTTCAAGAGGCGTTTCGAGAGGCAGCGTGTGCACCTCTTCCAATCACGCCAATGCGATACTTTTGGCAAACCGCATGCACGTACAGGTACACGACAGCCATGAGTGACGCACAGCACGACCGGAAAAGCGGCCGTGAGCCCATCCACTACGCGCCCACACGCCGAGCCCGACCCCAACCCCCGCCCAGATGCTGCAAGGCCAGGTCACAAGGCCGCTTTCACGCGGCGATGCGCGTGCTCACTGTTGTCTCGTGATTCTGTCGGCGCTGCTCGCGGCGGCGCTCCCGCTCTTCAGCAGCTGAACGGCGTGCCTTGCGCTTGTCTTCCGATAAGGCCGAGTGCTTTTGTCGCTCCGAGCCGCCCTTCGGCACGCCATGCCCGCGCACGCTCGCCTCCACGTCAAACGCGGGCCCCACATCCAGCCACACACGCACGGCCCGTGCAACCGCGCAGATTCGCGCATCGAGAAAATCCACCTCTGGAGAGAGTCCACAGCACAAGTCATGCCACACGAAGTTGCAACACGGCAACTGCACGACCGTGATGGCCGGGGCGCGCCCCGACGCTTGCTGTGCCGCTGCGGCGGCGCGTGTGTACCGAATGCAGCCGAGGGCCGCATCAGGTGTCACATGGGCATGTGGCAACAGAACTACAAGGCGGCTGCGCGGTACGACAGGCACGACCACCTCATTGGGTCGGCACGACGCCCGGCACGACGCCACAGGCTGAGGCGTGGGCGAGGGGTCGGCCAGATCAGGCCAGGCCAGGCCAAGGTCACACGGTGGCTCTGGCAGGGTGAGTCGCACGCAGGCCTGCTCGACGGTACTGGCGATCAACGAGAGCCTCTCGATCTGTAAGAGGTCCGCTCGTAGCATCGCCCGGCGCGCCCTCGCACGTTCATGCTGCTCCTGAGCTTCTAGTCGAGGGTGGCGCAGCTCTTTTGGCAGCGTGCGGTAGTCCGGTGCGGACGCGTCGGGCTCGCATGCGGCGGACGCGTCGGGCTCGCATGCGGCGCACGCCGGCGATGGTGTGCCGGCTGTGGCTGTATTGTCGACGAGTCCGTGCAGGGCGGGATCTATGGAGACCACTGTCCACCTCGTGCGCATCGCGAGGAGTGCGGCCGTCCGCGGCGTGCGGCCGTCACCAATGACGATCGCCACCACGTCTGAGTCGGCGAGCAACGGCTGACCGTCGGCGAGTTGCTCAGTGACCGCCGCCAAGCAGGCCATCGACTCAGAGATTTCTTGCATATTCGGGAATAGGTTCATGCCGAGTAGCGTGCGCCCGCACTCCCACCGAAGGAACGTGTCTATCAGTCTCGGATTGATGCTCAAGAGGCCGCTCGCGTCCTTTGCTGCGAAAAACCGCGGGTCGCCGTGCTGCGGGATGGCGTCTTTGGGCGTGCGGCTCTTCTTTGGCGCTCGCTCCATGGGATGACGGTGTGCGAAAGAGCGCTCGCTCAGCTGTGGGAGTGCCGATATACAATGCTTCGTAATCCTCCGATGGCGGCGGTATCTGGTGTAGAGAATAGCAGCGGCTAATGTTGAGAGCACGACGACCACGGCCTTGTTCGCGCTCGTCGCCATCAGAACGCGGTTTGGGTGCCGTGCTCTCAACATGGCTGTGAAGGGACTTCAGCGCACGAAACTCCTTGTGAACGCGAACACCAAGTCCGCATGCATCACCTTTTCCTTTCCCGCTCGGCGATACGAGGCACGACACGTGGCAAATTAGATCAGCAATAATAAATGTCGACCCTGTATTCGCGACAGCAGACCCGCGCAAGCGAGGTCAAAGCTGTGACGGCTCAGCGCTACGATGTCATCTTCGCCTTGAAAAGAACTCCAGAGCCTCTCATCAATTACCTCGTGAGTCGTCTGGCAGCTCTGGAGCTCGACGTCGTGCGACTCAGCGGCGGCGAGGGCAAGAGCACAGACACGACCACGTTCTTGTGTGTCACGGTGACTGGCTCCGTGCTCGAGCCTCTTGCTGAGCAGTTCCAGCTCCAGAAGATGCTCAACTCCGCTGCGGAGGGCAAGTGGTCGGAGACTGACTACCGCGTGCGCACCTTCACACGCGCAGACCGCGCCTCCTTCATGAATGCTGGTGTCGTCGAATTCTCGCCGACGGAGCGTGCATTCCTGCTGCAGAGCTGCCTCGAGACACGACTCGTTGCCGAAGAGGCCTGGCCGGCGGCCCTCGCCGCCGCGGGCTGCTCCGGTGCGGCCGACCACCCGAAGGCTGCCTGGCTCCTCGGCCCGAACTCAAATTCCAATTGGGATGGCCAGCTACCGCTGATCGGTGCGCTGACCGAGCTCGGGTATCTCGAGGCCACGTGGCCTGCGCACACCACCGGCCGGTACGAGAGCCTCGGCGTGCCGATGGTCGCCCCCGGGAAGCGTGCCATCGCGTGGGGTGCGTACCTTACGGGTCTGGTCACCCGTAGCCATTCGCTGCTCGACGTGAACTCGATACGAGTCTACTGGGGCGATCAGGTTGCATACTACTTCGCGTGGCAGCTCTTCTACATCCGCATGCTGCTCCCCCTGGGTCTCCTCGGCCTCGTCATCCACCTACGCCGGCCGGCAGACGTCACCGTCGATGACGACCCTTTCTTGCCACTCTTCTCGCTGGTCGCTGTGATATGGGCGATTTCGTTCGTCCAGGGCTGGCGCGGCAAGCAAGCCGAGCTAGCGTTCGCGTGGGGCAGCGCTGAGATGGGCGCCACCACCGAGCGCCTCCGGCCGAGCTTCCGAGGCAGAGAGGTCCTCGATCCGATCAGCGGACGGCTCATCCTAAAGGAGGCACGTTGGCGGCGCGCGCTGCGCTACACGATCTCGGGTACAATCTCGGTGCTTTGCCTCCTCGTGCCCGTGGTGGTCATGTTCGCCTCGCTCAACCTGCAGGGCTACATCACCGTCAACGACCGCGACTGGTTCGGCGTCCCTGTTTACATACCGCTCATCGCCAAGTTTGCCGCTCCAGGTGCCCTATTCGAACCGTCGTGGTTCCACTCCCTCCTAAGTGCCTCCTAATTGCCTCCTAATTGCCTCCTAATCGCCTCCTAATTGCCTCCAGGTGCCCTATTCGACCCGAATGGCACGTTAGGTCGTGCGCCGGTGCTGCTGCACGCGGTGACGATCAGTCTGCTCAACAAGGCCTACCGCTCGGTGGCACGTGCGCTGACGCGCCTCGAGAACCACCGCACGGAGCGCCCGTTTGAAGCGTCACTCCTGCTCAAGCGATTCGCCTTCGAGTCACTCGACTGCTACCTCGCGCTATTCTACATCGCCTTCGAGCTCCAAGACGTGCCTCGGCTGCGCCTCGAGCTGATCGCGCTCTACACGACAGACACGGCGCGTCGCGTGCTGTGCGAGACTCTATTGCCGTTACTGCTGCACTGGCGCGCTGCTCGTGCCTCGCATGCCTTCGCCGCCGACGAGGCCGCGGCTGCCGATGGTGCCCACCACAGCGCCGCGGCCGCTTCGTCCTCAGCGGGCGGCAGCGTGAAGGGCCCGACGTCGGGTGCCAGCGGCGTCGCTCACAGCGGCGTCGCTCACAACGGCTTGGCGACGGATCACCCCGTGCTCACGCGTCGGGCGTCGACGCAGAATGACGAGAGCCTGTCGCCGACGGCCACCCGGCACGCTCGCCTGCTCGAGCCGCACGGCGAGGGGGCTGCCAAATCGAGCAGCTTGATCGTGACGACGAAACTGGCGGCGCGCCAGCTCGCGATCTCCGCCGAGCTCGAGCTCGAGGTGTATCAGGACTTTGATGACTACCTTGAGATGGTCATCCAATTCGGCTACGTCACCCTCTTCGCTTCAGCCTTCCCGCTCGCTGCGATCGTCTCCTTTGCATGCAATGTCCTCGAGCTGCTCTCAGATGCGTTCAAGCTCGTCTCCCTGCACCGGCGGCCGCGCCCGCACCGCACTGCCTCCATTGGCGGCTGGGGCGTCTGCCTCTTCGTCCTGTGCGTCGCGTCCATCTACACCAACCTCTTCATCTGCGCCATCTCGAGCGATCAATTGGCGGCGGTGCTGCCCTCGCTCTTCACCGTGCCGTCGAGCAAGAAGGTCCCTCACAGAGGCTGGCTTGGTGGCGGCCAACCGAACCGACCGACTTCCGGTGAGCATGAGATGAAGGCGGGAAAGGGTCGGTATGTCGTGCTCCTGTGCGTAGCGGTCGAGCACGCCATGTTCCTATTGCTCCTGGCGGGCGAGTGGATGCTCGCTCGCCCGCCCGCATGGGTACAGCTCGTTCTCAAGCGGCGCGAGTACGAGCAACGAGAGGCACGCCATAAGGACAGCATCAACGTCGCCGAAGGTACCAAGAAGCTCAAGGACGCGGCCTTCGTCAAGGAGCGAGACGCCATCGAGCAGGAGCGGAAGGAGACGGAGGCACGTGCGCGGGACAAGGCGGCCAAGGAGCGTGAGTCGAAGGAGCGCTCGAGACAGCGCGAGGCCGAGGCCGAGGCGCGAGCCCGATTGCTTCGCCAATCTATCCTATCTGGAGAGTGACGAGTCTGATTGCTTCGCCAATCTATCCTATCTGGAGAGTGACGATGAGTTGATGTGGAATGGAGGCCTGACGCGGATGGCGGAAGACGCAAAGTGGAGTCGTCAGTCGAGCGCGACACGCTTACGACTTCGTGAAGAGCTGGGCTATTCGGTCTTCTCTGCATGAACGCATGTCCGTGACTGCGTCCGACACATAGCGTCAGCGTGGATGCGCGATGCGTGTCAACAGGCTGGGGTTGAGAGTGTCGCAGTCCATGACGCGCGAATGGCCTCAGGCATTGCGATGTAAGGTCCCCGCCCCATGAGGACAGCGCGCGACAGGCATGGCGTGGTGCTGTGCCTGTGGCGCGTGGGGCCCGTCTCCCGCCCTCCCCCGACAGGCGGCACGTACCGTACAGTAGGTAGCACAACGCTCACGCCACGCGCGGGGCACCGACCAAGCCAAAGCGCGCGCGCTCCCAACAGTCTGCAACTCCCGTGTCCCAAACCCGGAACCGGCCCACGGATCCGATCCCGCGCCGCCGCCGGCGAGGCCTCCGCGCCGGGACCGGAATCCCGTCCCGGGATCGGATTAGATCGCGTCGGAACTCGGATCGGATCGTCTTTGCCCACGGGGACTAGCACTACGCGTGAGCGGTCGTGCACACTTTAATGGGAGTCTTTCGGTATCACACCTTACTCAAGAGCCGAGCGTGAGGGGACCAACTTCCTCGCACAACCAACCACCACCCCGGGCCACCCCTGGCCTCGCCTTCGGCGTACGGCGATCGTCCGACTCGCCCAGAAATAATCATCGTGTTTCGTCTCTACCGTCTGTCCTCCCTCTGCCGTGTGGCAGTCGAGCTCCTCACACGGCTGCGTCACGGCTCGCTGCGCATGGCTGCGTCGTCCGCAGCTAGAGGCTCGGTGGCGGGCTCGGTGGCGGGCTCGGTGGCCATCATATCAGCTATCTCCTCCTTGAGCTTCTCCTTGGGGCCAAACACAGCCGCCGCCGCATCCTCGATGCTGCCATTCGGCGCGGACACCTTCGAGAGCAACGATACATCCTTCCTCGCCATGAGACGCAGTGCTTTCCACTGGAACGCCTTGTCGTTCTTCAGCTTATACTCCTCCTCAATGCCTGCTTCGGGGTCCATTTGCTCGTGAACGGGCTTGAGATACGTCTCGAGTGAGGGCATGTAGTCCTTCTGGCCGATCGCCTCGAGCGAGTTCCCGCCCATATTCCACAGCCGCGTGAGCGACGCATTCCCAAGTTGCATGCGCTTGCCAGCACCCACGCCGCCCGTCGAGCGCCGTTTGCGCGAGCCCTCGACTTCAGAACGCGACAAGGAGGCCGCCTCCTTGTCGAAAGCCGCACACCCTGCCGCTTTCCACTTGGTCCAGTGCTCCTCTCGCTCCAGCATCGTGAGCACAGCCGCGGCAAACTTGGCGCCCCCGGGCGGGATCGCCTTGAGCAATGCCACGCACTGGCTATGCAGCGCCTCGACGGTTTGTCTCTGGGCGGCGTTGAGGCTCTTGGCAGCGCCTGACGAATTCTTGCGCTCCGTCGAGACGGCCTGCAAGAAGATGAGCAGCTGCACCAGAACGTGCCGCCGAAAGTAGCCGTCGCGCAGCTGCAGGGTCATGAGCTTCGACGACGTGAGGAATTTGGCAAAGTAGACCTCGGCTGTGTCGCCCGCATGCGCCTCATTCACAACGGCCAAGGTTTCGTTAATGACCGCCTCGCCGTTGGGCTGCGGAGCGTCTGCACCAGCCGGCAGCGCGCTCGACACCTCGCCGGCGCCCGAGAAGGAGCCGAACACCTGGAGCACCGTATTCAGCTGCACGACCAGGGGCTCCCACGCCTCCGGCTGCACGTGCGCCATCGGGTTCGTGAACGCCTGCTGCAGACCCCAAAACGTCGAATAGAAGCCGTAGTCAATGGCCTCGCCCCTCTCGGGATGGGAGCCGGCGGTGCCGTCGAGGACAGCCGCATCCTCCGCGGGCGGGACGGGTTCGAGCGACACGGACGAGGTGGCGACCGTGCCCTTGAGGTTCACGCCCGAGCGTTCGGCAAGGGGAAACGTGTACGCCATGAACATGAGGACACGCCCGCGAAAGTTGGTGTTCTTCGACTTGGAGAGGCGGCGGAGCAGCTCGTTGCACGTGCGCAAGATGGTGAGCTTGCCCTTGGCATGCTTCTGGTCGGCGGAGAGAAGCTGCGCGAGCGCCGCCGCCCGAGCTTCCACTAGAGCAAACGCAGCCTCAGCCGCGGAGACGACGTTGGCGTCGAACAGGTCTTCGAGCAAGGCGAACGGAGTGTTCGGGTCAGATACCTCCGCATGTGCGAGGGCAATGGCCACGTCGAGCAGGCGCGGCACGCCGACCGCTTCAATAGAATGGCCCCTCAACTTGGATCGCTTGAGGAGCGTGTCCAGCTGAGTCCGCAGCGCAAGTTCAAGCACAGTGCGATCGCGATCGCCGAGGGGGCGGGCTTCCCCTCCGCGCTCTGACTCGAGCGTGCGCTGGACAGCGCTTACGCTTTCGTCGATCTCTTCCGAGCTCTCTTCGGTGATGCGGCTGAGTAGAGCGACGAGAGCCATGCGTCTCGCGGCAAGCGGCGCGCGCGCGAGGAGGCACTGCGTAGTCACGTGAATTGTAAACGTCGGGACGCCGTTACGACCATCAAACGCTCTCGAAACGAGTCTCGCTGAGCTTTCAACAGGAAAATTGGACAGAGAACCGCGGCGCGAAAGGGAAGCCGTGGGTCACTTGACTTGACTTGAATAAAATCATATTTCTTCAGACCGGTACTTTTATTTCCCCGAGGAACTCTCTCCAGTTCTCTCTCCACCACGTCCCGCTGCACCACGTGGACAGCTGCTGCTGCTCGCTGTGCCTTCGAGCCCTCCGCCGTGCCGCGCGCTGCCACGGACCGTGCTGACCACGCCGCGTCCGTCCCACCCGCAGCCCTCCGCACGCAATCGACCAGGCGAGCGGATGAGCCTCCTGGATGGTGACACGTACAAACGGCTCCACGTCGAGGTCCTCCCGCTGATCACGCCAGCAGTAGCCAGAGCGAGGGATGGGGTGCGCCGCATTTCGCGCGCGACACGCTCGGGACAGCGCCGCACGGGGCGAAGCGGTCGACGGGGCGGGGCAGGGGAAGGGCCGCAGGGGGAGGCGGCGGCGCGGCCGTTCGACTCCGCACATTCGCCATCGCTTGCGCGCGCCCCGCAAGCACCCTGTCCCTCACATCCGCCCCACCCACCTCATCGATCACCCTCCTCCTCTCATCGCTGCTGTGTACGCACAGTACGGGCACACGCCCCTTCACTTGGCCGCTCAATACAGCTCATCGGTGGAGGTGGTGCAGGCGCTCCTCGCGGCGTACCCGGAGGCCGCCTCGGCAAGGAACTATGTACGCCCCCCCCCTTGCCGCGTGGATAAGAGGCCCTTGGCGGTCATCATAGGTCATCATATGTAATCAAGGGCAATCGGGTGTCATCATTCGCAATCAGAGGGCACTCAGCGGCACTCAGAGGGCACTCAGCGGCACTCAGAGCCACTCGGTGGCCACTCAGTGGGCCCCTCAGAGGCCATCAGCGGGCCCCTCAGAGGCCATCAGAGGTACATCAGTGGCTCGTCAGAGGTGATCAGAGGTACTCAGAGGCACTCAGAGGTCATCAGAGACCACTCAGAGCCACTCAGAGCCACTCAGTGGCATTCAGAGGCACTCAGAGGCGCTCAGAGGGCCCTCGGCACGCGGTCTTCACCGCCCCTCGCCCTGCGTATAGCGCGTCTAAGCACCCTGTCCCTCACATCTGCTCCAGCCACGTTGTCGCTCACCCACCTCCTCTCATTGCTGCTGTGTAACACGCACAGAACGGGTGGACGCCCCTTCACTTGGCCGCTAGGTTCAGCTCATCGGTGGCGGTGGTGCAGGTGCTCCTCGCGGCGTACCCGGAGGCCGCCATGGCGACGGACAATGTACGCCGCCCAGCCCCCTTGCCGCGTGGATGAGAGGCCCTCAGCGGTCATCACAGGTCATCATATGTAATCAAGGGCAATCAGGGGGTCATCATTCGCAATCATATGGCAATCAGCGGCACTCAGAGGGCAATCAGCGGCACTCAGAGCCACTCAGAGGCCCTCAGCGGGCCCTCAGAGGCCTTCAGAGGTAATCGTGAGCAATCGGAGGTCATCAGAGACCAGTCAGAGGGCAGTCGGAGGTAATCAATAGCAATCAGTGGTCATCATCAGCAATCAGATGGCAATCAACCGCACTCAGAGCCACTCAGAGCCACTCAGAGGCCATCAGAGGTCATCAACGGCATTCAGAGGCACTCAAAGGCACTCAAAGGCACTCAGACGCCTTCAGACGCAATCACAGGCACTCAGACGCAATCAGAGGCAATCAGCGGCACTCAGCAGCACTCCGTGGGCTCTCAGCGGCCCCTCAGAGAGCACCAGGACCCGAGACGGCCACGATGACCCAGATTGCCAGCGCCATCATTGGTGGCGCGACGGCGGCGCGCGCGCGCGCGCCGCCGTTTGCTTCGCCATCGTCGTGCGCACCTCCCCATCCCTTTCGCCGCTGACGACCCTCACTCCGCCGCCGCCCTCGTTCTCCGCGTGCCCGCGCCGCAGAAAGGCGAGACGCCGGCCGACTGGGCCGCCAAGCGGCCAGACGCCGAGGTCAAGGCCTTCTTCGCGAGGGCGACGCCGCGGCGCGAGGCAGAGCGGCGTGAGGCGGAGCGGCGCGAGGCAGAGCAGCACGAGGCGGAACGGCGCGAGGCAGAGCGGCGCGAGGCTGAGCGGCGCAAGGCGGAGCGGCGCGAGGCGGAGCGGCGCGAGGCGGAGCGGCGCGAGGCGGAGCGGCGCGAGGCAGAGCCCCCCCCCGATCCCTGGCGCCAGGGATTCCACCCGGGCGTCGAATGCAACCGCTCGGGCATGCTCCCGATCGTGGGCATGCGCTTCCACCTGCTCGGACACAACTACGACCTGTGCCAGGCGGAGTATGACAAGCTGAGCGCCGCCGAGAAGGGACAGTACGAGGCGATTCCGCCCCCTGTAGGCGGGTTCATGGGCGTGGCGAACGGCGCGCCGTCCGAGGTGGCAGCTAGAGCGGCGGAAAAGGAAGCGCACCAGAAGGCAAAGGAGGAGAAGGCAAAGGAGGAGAAGGAGCAGAAGCAGTGCCTCGGTAAGCGCCTCTTCCCGCTCATCTCCCAGGTCCAGCCGGTTCGGGCACGCAAGATCACGGGCATGCTCCTCGAGATGGGCAACGGCGAGCTGCTCCACCTGCTCAAGTCACCCGAGGCGCTCAAGGCCAAGGTCATGGAGGCGGTCTCCGTGCTCGAGATGCACGCAAGCGGCTTTGCCGAAGCTGAAGCTTTCGATCAGCGGCGCGAGGCAGAGCGGCGTGAGGCAGAGCGGCGCGAGGCAGAAGTCGAGGCCGCCGTCGCCAGCCAAGATGTCGTCGCCCTCCGACAGCTCATGCATGCAAGTGCTCACCACGACGCCGATGGGTCTCAGCGGCGGGCGCCCACCGCGGCGCTCCCCGCCCATCTGCACCGGGCCGCGTACACGCTGCTGCTGCGTCATGCTCTCGACTCGCCGGATCCTCCTATGGACGCTGTGGATCGTGCAGATGCGGAAGGCAGCGCAGCAGCTCAGATCGAGTATGCGCTTCGCGGCTTCACTGGCGACAGTTACGACCTCATCACCCGCGGTGTGCTGCGGCTGCACGAGATCACGCACCTGCAGGCGCGTCGCCCCGCAAGAGGCGGCTGGCAAGCTGCATGGTCTGAGGCGCACACACTCCTCGGCCAGCTGTGCGACTCCGCCGGCACGTCCATGGGCGGCTCCGCCTCTTCCGCCGCTGCGCTCTCCGTGAGCCTCGCATCGGAGCATGGCTTGACTGAGCTCATCGCGCTTCTGCGCGCCGCTGAAGAGGATGGCGAGCTCACGACCAACGACGACCTCGCCGCCGCGACCGCCGCGGCCGAGCAGCAGTCACAGACGAGCCGCGCGCAGCTCCAACGCTGCCAGCAGGCGCTCGCTCAGTGTAGCGCCGCCGATGCCGATGCGATCGGCGCGAGGGATCGCGCGCGCGCGGCGCATGTGGCCAGCCTGCAAGCGGCCCGTACAGCGCTCATGCGGGCCAGCCGCTGCGCCACGGCCTCCGAACTCACCGCCGCGTGCCGTCGCGCCGAAGCTGCCGCAGAGACGGCCACCACGGCGGTGCCCACCACGGCGGTGCTAGGGCTCGCTGGCCAAGACCTCGCGCCCAGCGCCCTCAAGGAACTGCTCACGCCGTCGGTGCTACGCGACGCCCTCGCCTCGTTTGACGCTTTCGTCGCGGACGCTCGGGCCGCGCGCCTGATCGCTTCGGCTGGCACGGCCGCCGCCATCGTGGCCGATCCCACCAACGGCCTTCGCAACTTTGACGAGCACGCGGCGTGCCCGCGCGCCCAGCTCGTGCATGTGGGCTTCCTCGTGGCGGCCAAGCTGCGCACGCGCGTCGCTGCGCTGCGCGGCGCGAGTGTCTCGTGTGGCCAGATGGCGGCGGAGCAGAGCACGGAGGAAGACGTCGGCCGCCGAGCGTCCGTGATCGTGGACGAGCATCGCACCCGCCTCCAGCAGGCAAGGGAGGCAGCCGAGGAGGCCGCGGATGAGTACGCGGAAGCCAACTTGAAATACAAACGGGCGCAGCGGAAGCACTCGTCAACTGCCGACACGGGCGCTCTCAAGTCGGCAGAGGAGGACTTGGAGCGGGCGCGAGCCGCCTTGCACGTCGCCAAGGCGGCGCTTAAGACGAGCCGCCAGCAGCTGTACCTGGATCTACGCTCCTTCCCCGAGCTGGCCACCCTCGTGCCCGAAGGCTTGCCGGCCGAGCTGCTCAGCATCGAAGCACCCATCAACACGCTGCAGCAGTACCAGGGGCCCGATGGCACACGGCCGCTCGACCCACTCAACGACAAGATCTCGGCGGACGGCGCGCGCCACCCAGTGTACCGCGGCATGCTCAACGGCAGCGCGGTGGTCCTCAAGGAGTATCCAGTCACCCACGTCTCCATCCGCGTCTGCTACAAGGAGGTGGTCCTGATGCGCCGGCTGCACCATCCCGGCGTGCTCGAAGTGCAGCAGCTTTTCCAAGAGGGCGATAAGCTCTACCTGCAGATGCCGTACATGGAGGGTGGCACGCTGCGCTCGTGGTGCGGCGCGGCCGAGCGGCGACCGACGGCGCGCGCGCTCTGCGCGGTCTTGTACCAGCTGACCTCCGTGGTGGCGCATGTGCATCAGCAGCGGTGCGTCCATCGCGACATCAAGCCCGAGAACGTGCTCATGGATGCCTCGGGGCGGCCGCGGCTGGCCGACTTTGAGATCAGCCTCGACCAGACGTCGGCCATCACCGAGACGCTCACCACGCGAGGCACACCCGGCACGCGCCTCTATATGGCGCCTGAGCTCCTGCGCGTACCCGGGGCGGTGGCGACGGCCGCGTCTGACATGTACGCGCTCGGTGTGTCATTCGAGCAGGTGGCGCCCGACGAGCTGAATGCGACCCATCTGGCGCAGCTCATCGGCTCGATGAAGGCAGAGGCACCGGCAGCAAGGCCGACAGCGGTGCAGGCGCTGCAGCATCCCTACTTCGCCGCGCTCTTCGCGACTGAGCGCGGCGTCTCGTGTGCCATCTGCCTCGATCCTTTTACCGTCGACACCGGCGCGGAGTGCGATGGAGGCGCGCACTATGTGTGCCACGGCTGCCTCGCCACCTATGTGCGCACTGAGCTCGACAGCGTGCAGGAGAATGACGCGCGGCTCGAGGAGCACCGCGCGCGCGGTGGGCGCATCCGGTGCCCGCTGCACGGCCACGGGGCATGCACCCACTCCTACGCCGACCAGGCCCTCGCCCGCGAGCTTGCACCGGAGCTCTTTGCCGAGTATCGCGCGGCGCAGGACGCAGGCGTCGAGCAGCGCCTCTGGGAAGACGCGCAGCTTGAGATTCAGCGGCGAGTGCTCGAACATCAGGAGCGGCAGGCGCGAGAGCACCAGGCCATGCACGATCGGAGTGTGCTTGCCGAGGGCCTGCGCCGGCTCATGCCGAATGCGCGCCAGTGCGGTGGATGCGGCCGAGGGCCGGTGGACCACTACGCATGCACCGATTTGCAGGCCCACCATGGGCAGCCGATGGGCCGCGGGCGGATCAGCAATGCGTGCCAACAGTGCGGCTGGTTCCGCGCGCGCATTGCAGAGTGGCCGCCGTGGGACGGGAGGATCTGAGATTGAGTCTCGATCTCGATCTCGATCTCGATCTCAATCTCGATCTCGATCTCGATCTGGGCCCTTGCGGAGTGACGCAACGTGACGGTGGCTGCGCCGGTAATGGCGACGGCGGGCCTGGCCTTGTTGACGGAGCTGATGGACTCTGATCGCCGCGTCTGATTGCGACCATGTGTATGTATGTGTTGCTCTGCCGATGCCGCGAGGTTGAGTCGCCATGGGCCACAGGGGAGGGCGCCGTGGTGAGCACTTGCATGCGCGCGGAGGAGGGTGAGTCAGCATGGGCCACAGGGCCACAGGAGTCGACCTGGATGCGTCGTGAACGTGCGCGCCTCCGTTGTGTGTGTGCGCGACTGCATGTGTCGGCCAGGCCATGCGCAAGGGGTAAACGCGTGCTGCTGCGCGAGCTGGGGTCAGGCGGGAGCGTGAGCGTGTGCGTGAGGGTACTTTGGTCCTGCGCGATGACGAACCCTGCATGGCTTTGGGGTCGGGACTGCGTGTGGACGGCTCCCTACATTGAGAGCGCAGGCGGGGTGAGCAGATCCACTGAAGCAGCAAGGTGTGAGCTGGGCAGCGTGTGTGCAGGAACGGGGGGCGAATAGTTCGGCGCGCTGTGTGGCGTGCGGGGCGCGGCTACATGCGAAGCTGCGTGTGATGACGGGTATGCGTACGTGGGGGCTAAGGCGTTTCCCACGGGCGGGACCCGTGAGTGGTCCCGTGAGTAAGATGGTGAGCTTGCCCTTGGCATGCTTCTGGTCGGCGGAGAGAAGCTGCGCGAGCGCCGCCGCCCGAGCTTCCACAAGAGCAAACGCAGCCTCAGCCGCGGAGACGACGTTGGCGTCGAACAGGTCTTCGAGCAAGGCGAACGGAGTGTTCGGGTCAGATACCTCCGCATGTGCGAGGGCAATGGCCACGTCGAGCAGGCGCGGCACGCCGACCGCTTCAATAGAATGGCCCCTCAACTTGGATCGCTTGAGGAGCGTGTCCAGCTGAGTCCGCAGCGCAAGTTCAAGCACAGTGCGATCGCGATCGCCGAGGGGGCGGGCTTCCCCTCCGCGCTCTGACTCGAGCGTGCGCTGGACAGCGCTTACGCTTTCGTCGATCTCTTCCGAGCTCTCTTCGGTGATGCGGCTGAGTAGAGCGACGAGAGCCATGCGACTCGCGGAAAAGCGGCGCGCGCCACTGCTGCTTTGTCTCGTGAATTTGAATCGTCGGGACGCCGTGTCCACCTCCATAGACGCTCGTTTCGAGACTCTCTGAGCTTTCCCAGGAAAATAGTAAAGTACTGTACAGCAAGTTCTGCAGAGAAGCGCGCGCGCGCGTGCTGCCGGTATAAAAAACACGGGGGGAGCTGGGACACACACGGGACGCGCGGGGGCGAAACAACTCGACTGCGTCGCTTCGGACGAAACAACCTCGAAGCCGTCGCTTCGGGCGACATGCGCACGTCCGTCGGCGCGGCTTCTCGGGTGCGCGTCGTGGTCCATAAGCCAGAGCACGTTGTTTTAGCGGAATGAAACGGCACGCTATTGCCGCCGAAGAGGCGTCGATCGCGGATGCCGAGCATGGTCGTCCTGAGCGCAGCGCCATCTTCCGGCAAGGCGGCATGCTGCTCACCAAAGATCCGCCAGCTATGCGTCCGGTCAGCAAACGAGGAATACTGATGACTGGCAGACGCCAGGAGAGCACTGCCCGGGCAATGAATGAGACGTACGAGCAGGGCCACGATTGCGATGAGCAAGTCGTGTACCACAATCGGTGCGACCCGACAATACGCAACTTGACTGGAGACCTTGAAAAGTGGCGCTACAAGCGTGGTCTGGTGGTCTACTTTCAGGGCCGAAACTGGTGGGGCCTTGGTCATACCATTCCCGCGACCATCGACATACACCGCGTATGTCGTGTCCTGCGGCGCTTCTGCTACATCAGCATGTATGAGATGCGCCTCGGAAAGCTTTTTGGCTACGGTAACGGGCTCAGCTGGCATCCAGAGCGATCGGAGCTCGAGCAGTACGGGAGCAACGTGACGGTGCGGTACTTCCCACTGTACAAGGAGTTCCTTGACAAGGCTCAAGAGCTGGACAATCACAGCCTGATCATTGTCCATTCGTACAAGCCCGTGGATGCTGCAACCAATCTCCGTACTTGGAAGTATTCAGACCTACCCTTGCCGCCCGAGAGGAGCGCCACTCAGATCGCGGATCTCTGGAAAGCTGGCGTCCTCTGGAAAAATCGCCGCACGCTTCCGCCTGCAGGAATGACACGCTGCTTTGCTCGCTTTGTGACGTACGAACGCTTTCAATGCGCGCGCGCGACGGCACCAACTGTGTACCACTTACGGACGGGCTTCGCAGACGTGGTCGACACCGAACTTAGGAAGCGAGCACCGGTTCGCAACTTTACGGCCATCGGGCAATGGCTGAATCTCAGTTGCCCATCCCTACACTTGGAGCCGAAGGTGCATGTGATCAGCGACAGCCCTGGCGTAGTTGCCTTCTACAAGTCCCTTTGGGGCACGGAGCTTACAGCCGAGGAGAGACGCGCAAGCAATTCGCCCACGCGCTCGTGGTCCTCGAAAGGCGCACCGACATCGCTCGAGACGCAGACTGAGATTGCACAGGACATCTGTGTGGCGTCGAGCGCGGAAGAAATCTACTACGACACCGTCAGCTCATTCATGCAACCTCTGGTGGCACGATCCATGTGCATTCGACGAGTTTTGGGATTCGACTATGGGAAGCGAGACTTTAGTCGATTGCCATCCACGCTCAGCGCAAGCCGCTGTCAACCTTGGTTTGCTATCTTCAGCCGCAACATGTACAGCGACAGCACGTTTCCTTCACGGTACAAGGCGCTGCAAGAAAATATATCACCAGTACACCCGTGCTATCGAGTCGACTCGCAGGTCTGCCGGCAGCGTTTCTTGGATGCGACGGCATGACATCTTTGCGATGGATTACGATGGATTGACGCGGTTCATGTGTACATTACGGCTATGTAGGGCATGCGACTAGGCTCGTTAGAAAGGTACATATACATTCACATTCACATTCACACAATTCTTCCCCACCCCCGGTTTCGTCTGAATACCGGGAGGGAAGCCTCAGAGATTAACCGCCAGCGTGAAATTAGCGCGTGCGCGAGACGATAGGAATTTGCGGTGAAGCCCGATTTTCGACCTGTCCGTCCGTGTGTCGGCCAGTCTGTCGTCCCAAATTTGGGAGCACAAAAGCGGGCGCTTCAGCTCCTTCGAACCGTGTCCCAAATTTCTCCACCGGCCGAAGAGGCTTCCATGTGACAGCGCCTCTGCTGGCGCTGCTACGCAGCAAATCGCGCCGCCGACGCGCGACCCGGCCGGCCGCGGGCCCACCGACGCCCGCCATAGCCGGCACGCGCGCTCGCGCAGTCACCAAGGCCACCATGCGGCCACCGTCACTACTGAATCACTCCAGGCAGCTGGCAAGCTGCCGTGCGCCACGACACTGTCGTCTCTCGACGCCGCCGTCGTCACGCGACGGCGGCATCGAGTGACTTCTTTTGCGTTCCCTTCGGGGGGCGCGCCAGCGGGCGCGTCTCTACACCTCCGACTCCCTCTGCGACGGCGGCCCGGCGTTGAGTACGCAGACTGCATCTACGGCACCGACTGCGCCGACTGCGGACTGCGCTTCCCGCGTCCACCGCCCATCTGCGCCGAGACGTGCAACTGGGCTTCCGACGCCGATTGCAACGACTGCAGCCCCGGCTCGGAGTTCCGCCCGGCCCCGGGCCGAGCACGGCAGGTGGACCGGACCATCGTCACATGTGGTATAGTAAGGAGACAGTGTATGTACATGTACATGTCCTGTACACGACTGAGACTAGAGAACTAAAGTGACTAAAGTAAGATAACCTCACCACCGAAACGACAAACGACAAACGGGGGTGGGGAAGCCGGCGGTAGCACTCTAAACATTAACAACGTGTTCAGCTTACATGTTACAAACCGCCGGTATCCCCCACGCAAATTTACAAATTGGGGCTCGTCTTTTTCTCAGAATACAATAGTAGGGGTAACTGCGGGGAAACCGTTTGCTACGGTTTCATAACCGCTCCTCACTCTCTCCTCACTCTCATATGCGCACACAGCGCACACCGCTTCCCCACCGACCGCTCGCAGGAGACGACACACAGTACGTAGGGCGCAGCAGGACGCACGCCGTGTTACAGGGCATCGACTCCAGAGCCTCTTGGGCATGGCGGCACCCGTGCTTACTTTACCGACGCCCAACTTGGGCGTAATAGCTGCCACCTCCGCTGCGCTGCTGCTCAGCGGAGGCAGCTGCTTCCTGCTCGCACAGTTGCAGCACCAAAAGCGACGCAGGGCTGCATGCACTCTCACAATAATGATGGCCGCTCTGTTCGTGGGAATCGTGGCGATAGCCGCGATGCCCACTTACGCGTACGAGATCATGCTGAACCTGCAGGCATTTGCGGCAGCTCCATCCCCGCGGATGCTCCCATCTGCACAACCACCGCCAGCAGCGCAGCTGGCAGGTGCACAAATCAGCCGAGACTCACGTCGAGCTGACTGGAGCTCGCATACCCCTCCTCGCCGTGAGCTCCTTCACAGTGGCCCACAGTGCTCAGCCACTCCCATGAATTGTAGCACCACGTGCCTGCCGTTCTATTACTGCGCAGTGCCAGCGCAATACGACGCCCAGTGCGACGTCGCCCCGTACGAGTGCCCACTTTGTCTTCCATGGCTGCAGTGTGTTTCAGATTTGCTGATCCCCTCGCCGCCTGGCGCACCTCCGCCTCCTTCTCCGCCGCCGCGCCAGCCATGCAGTCTGCCCCAGCAAACTTGCCCGGCGATCTGCCGTGCGTGCCTGCCTGCCCTGCCTCCTGGCCAGCCCCCTCCGCCTAGCCTGCCAGCTGAAGCGCCTAGCCTGCCACCGCCACCAAGCCAGCTCGTCCAAATCCCTCGTCTCGGAGCAACGATGAGCTCCACTCTCATGCCTCACGCTGGAACCAACTGCATCGACAACAACGAGGCCACCATGTGCCACTCGCTCACGCAGGCCAATCCGTGGATCTCCATCGAGCTGCCCGCCGATTCATCTTGGTCGCCAGCACGGGTGAGCCAAGTCGTGATCTACAATCGGTTCGACTGCTGCTGGGATCGGCTAATGCCCTTCCAGCTGTGGGTGGGTAAGCACCCCGGCGACTACAACTCGAACACGTCGACTGCGTGTGGCGTGAATCTGACGGTGCTCCCGACGCGTGGCCCGTTCACCTTTGAGTGCGGCGTGAATCGGACGGCTGGCACCGGGAGTCCACTGCTGGGCGACCACGTGACGCTGGTGCTGCCAGGGTTGAATCGCACGATCAACCTTGCTGGTATCCACGTCTACTCTACTGCATACTTCATGGCTCCGTCACCACCGCCCCTGCCCTTCTGCCCGGAGGTGTGCACCTGCTGCAATCCGTCACCGCCATCTCGACCTCCTTTGCCGCCACCGCCACCCTCGCCCCCCCCTTCACCACCGCCATCGCCACCGCCCCCTTCACCACCGCCATCGCCACCACCATCACCACCGCCTCCATCTCCACCACCGCCTCCGAGGTCACCGCCATGCCCATCACCGCCTGCGCCCCCGAAGCCACCATGCCCACCGCGACGGCCACCAAGACCTCCCCCAAGCCTACCGCCGCCCTTGAGGCCGCCGCCTCTGCCCCCACCGCCATCTCCGCCAACTGAGGATGTCCTCGTGATCGGCGGCACGATCGACGCCTCTCAGTGCGATGGCAGCCCTGAACATCTAGTCGGAGCGCGTGGACTGATCCCCTCGCTCCAGTTGGAGGTCAACATGCACAGCCAGGTGCGCGCGGCAGAGCCAATCAGGTCTTTGTCCCCCTCGAGATTCAGCACCAACTTCACTACACCCGTCGCGGCCAGGCCACTTGATTCTGGCCAGATTGTCGCAACCCTGTCAGTCAGAGGTGGCCAGAATCGCCAACAACTGGAAACGGCCACGCTGCTTGTCAAAGATTTCTCAGTCGCCAAGCGCCCAGCCGTCCACGTCAACGCTTTTCTGCGCACGTCTCGTCTCTACATTGATGAGCGCAATTTACGCGTCGCGTATCAGCTACGTGACGCTGCCGGTAACGTGCGGGTTGAGGTCGCGCAGCTCGATGTGCGTCTTACCGTGGGCGTACCCTCCACATCGTGCAACGGCGCAACGCCCCAAAGCGGTTGCACCATGCTACAGCCCGTCGTACTTTCGTGCGAACTTCCAAGCAATACCACAGGCATTGGTGTGTGCGCCACGACTCTCGACGCTTCGTGGTTCGATCTCAGCGGAATGTCCTCTGTCACAGTCTCCGTTTTCTATGCAAACGTGCTGCATGTAGCGAGAATGCTCTCGACTGAGCTCAGACTTCAAGGCAAACCTCTTTGGTGGTCAAACAAAGCGCACGTGCTCGGAGCAAACGGAATGTTTGCAACGCTGCCTGCGTCGCCCAGGTATGCGAATGAAACGATCACTGTCCAAGTTTACGCTCGCGCCGCAGCGCTGACGAACGGGACGAGCGGCCTCTTTTCGTGGGGCTTCCGGCTCCGCATCAACACTAGCGTATTGACGTACGTGAGTGGAAGCGGGTCGTCCCTTTTCAACACGGCTGTCGTCGATGTCGGCTCGAATGGCTCGATCATCGGAGCTGTCGCTGTCGGCACCAAGCCGAGCACGAGCATTGCGCAGGTGACGGGCGGCGGAATTGAAATCTTCACGGCCGTCTTCAAGATCTCCTCAACCGCGGGTGCGGGAGTGATCGAGAATGTCCTCGCACTCCATGTCGACGATATGATCAACCGAGCTTCGCGTGTCATTGTCACCAATCAGCCTGGGTACGTCTTTGGGCGAATCAATCACGGACTTCTCTACAATGTTCTCTATAACGTCACAGGATGCCCGGACTTTGACTTCAACCACGCAACGGCCAATTTGTGTCCAAAAGGCTGGTCATGCACGGCTGGTGCTGCAGTGAAGGCCTGTCAGCAACTTTGGACCTGCCACGCAACCGGCAGCTATTTCCAAGTCTCTGCAAGTGACGCAAGTTCTGCAACGAGCTCTGTCTTCACGCTGCCAAACAAAACCTCGGCCATGCGCTACCGTCACGCTGGCGGTGCTGATCGTGCCACGCTATCCCTCATCCACACCCTGGATCATCTGACGTCCGCTGAGCCGCTGTGCACGATGTCTCGAAGCTACGACGATAACGTGCTTTCACGCTCACGATCGTCTGTCGGATGCTACCTCGGCGAAAACGCGGGCGGTATGGTTGTCTTCCTCGCGGCAAAACAGCCCATGCCAGGGCAATACTGGTCGCGGCTCCTAATCGACGAGATCGAGTTCCTCGATACGCTTGGTAACGTGCTGCCCATGATCGATGCTATGTGCGATGGCAGCGGCAATCCACCGTACGGCGGTGAGCTGACCATACTAGCACCGACCATGGTGGGCTTCTTTACTTACACGGACGGCGATATGGCACTTCGCAATCTTGCGCCTTTCGATGGCGCCTCTACTGCACAAGTCAGCTTGTCCCCCGTTTTCGTCTATGAGCGCTACTCCTCGGCTGACTACCACATCCCTGCGAACTCATCGCTGAACTCTTCTCTTTCGATTAATTGTTCGAGCACTAGCGCGGCCTTTTCTATCAGGCACAATCCCCTCGGCTGCGTGTTCTCCGTGGGCCCTTCGCAGACTGTCGGGGACCCTTCCGCGTTGATCACCATCCGTTCTGCTGGTCTTCCTGACACGCATATGCCGATGGCAGTGTGGTACCCCTCGGCTTTTACGATTAGCGTTGAGGACGCTGAGCTCAACCTGATCGAAGACATGCTGCCTCCAGTTGACGATTGCAACTTGGCTCCAACGTTTTGCACAGTCACCTGTGCGGCCTACCTCTACTGCGTCGACCCCGCCCTGCGAGACCTCAATTGCATGTACACACCCCCAGACTGCTTCACAGTTTGCCCACCGCATACGAGGTGCATGGTTCCCAACTGTCAGACGCCATTCCAGCTGACTGCTATCTATGCTACGGCCGACGGTCTCGACGTGACAAGCCTCGTGACCTTCTCCTCGAGCAACTCAGATATCGCAATCGTCACCGGATCGACGCTCGTCGGCATGGACTACGGCGTGGTGAATGTCTCGATTCGGGGACTGGCGAATTCGCCCTCGGTACAAGTAGTCGTGACGAATGTCACAGTCAGAGTAGACCATCTCGTTGCTCGTCTCATCACGGGAGCGACATGGTTACCGGAGCAGACACCGCCTGATATGTATCAACCACCCGGATTCTCCGCAGGCGTCCAGCTCAATCACAATTTGCGGTTTGAAGGTGACCAGGGCAGAATTGGGGTCGCTGCTCGTTTCAGCGATAAACGGTGGCAGAGCATTCATCACAGCGAGCTCGTCATCCAGCCGTTAAATGGCGGACCCATGAATGAAAGCTTCACCCTCATTCCGCCAAGCTACCCCGAGTACCCTTATTTCAGAGGCGAGGTTCCATTTGGAGCCGCCTCAGGATGTGGAGCCAGGGTAGACGTCATTTGGCGCGTCTGCGGAGGTATTACGATGTTCGAAACACGGCTTCCTGTGAAGATCGACCAGCCTACTGCGCTGAACATGACGCTCGGATTTACCTCGACTCGGCTCGCACCGCCCGATAATCCAGCCGTCAAGAATCCAATCAACGTGCCCTCGTCGACCGAGGTGACCCTCACGGTCACGTTTCAGGACAAGCCCGATCCTGTGGACTACCGCCTTGACCCACGCGCGACGCTGTACGTCGTCGAGAGCCAGTGCGGCTACCTGCACAATCGCAATCTTCTCGTGATTGCAGGGGCGCCATGCACACAGCTCACCGTGGTCGCGACGGTCGTCACCGGCGCATTCGAGTTCACGATCAACAACACCATCCCCGTCGTAGTTGTTGCGAACATGCACCTGTCCTTCAGTGCGTATCCGGTCACACCGCACAACCTGGAGGTTTCTAAGAGGTACCTTTCGCTCATCAAGTGTACTCTCAAGTACCACCACGCGTGGGCTCACGCTATGGCGACACTCTCCGACAATACCACCTATGACGTGAGCGACCACACGGAATATCGGTCAAACAAGCCCACGAACATTAAACCCGTTGGGCGCCGTATGAGGGGAGAGGTCGGCCTGCCTATCGTGGAACCATTCCACAACCAGCCCGTCATCACTGCCGAATTTCCTGCTGAACACCTTGTCCTCGGCAGCAATGGCGTGCGGCGGATGTGCGGTAGCGTTCAGGACGCACCGACAAGTTGGGCTGCTGCCTCAGGAGTTTCGAGAGCGTGCGTCACGTCAGCCAAGAGCGTCACGTTGCCCATTTACGAGGACACATACTATAAGGCGCTCATCGCGCCATTGGAGCTCTTTTATTCGCCGCCCCTCGTCGAGTTGTCCACTCTCAACCTTCCTCGCGGAGGCAAGGCAACTGCGATCGCTACGATTCTGTACGACGACGGGACGCGCTTTGACGATACTGTCAGCCTTGACTGGGTGCGCTCCGAAGAGCTAGTCAATTTCACAAGCTACAACCCTGACGTCATCTCCGTCGACCACAACGGCACGTTCACTTTGCTAGCCAACCATCTGGAACGAGTCGTGGTCTCGGTAGACTACGCATGCCAGAACCACAATGAGACGTCGCCACCGCCGTCCCCTCCACCGTCGCCGCCGCCACCCTCGCCACCACCCCCATCACCGCCGCCCAAGCCACCGCCACCGTCCCCTCCTCCACCCTTCCCGCCCCCCTCGCCACCTCCACCCTCGCCACCGCCATTACCTCCGCCGCCATCGCCGCCACCGCCATCCC
>Ga0210246_100101_pt1 | contig 66807 bp, 34 predicted proteins | sample ChrtobMetaP3_8mM_FD_155469 | JGI IMG/M metagenome (GOLD analysis project Ga0210246, IMG submission 155469) | Chrysochromulina tobin associated microbial communities from unialgal haptophyte culture, Seattle, Washington, United States - P3_8mM | ecosystem: Host-associated > Algae > Haptophytes >...
GGAGGCGGCGTCGAAGGCGGCGGAGAGGGCGGCGGCGGCGAAGGCGGCGGCGATGGAGGCGGGATCGGCGGCGGTGGAGATGGCGGCGGCGGCGACGGCCGAGGCGGCTTAGGCGGCGACGGCGGCGGCCTGCATCTTGCACCGCAGTCGGCACAATCGGACCCTAAGGCACATGAGTCGTAGGAGGCCGTCGGGCCTCCGTCGTCGCAGAGGTTGTCACGGGCATATTGACACGTATTGGCGCACCGGCACCCGTTCGCGTCCGTCGACTGTGTGCGTCGAGCCACGGCTTTCCTGAGAGTCGGGCTACTTGATGATGATGCAGGTGGCGGCAGCGCTGGCTCGAGAGGTGGTGGTCTCAACACCACTGGCGATGCGAGCACGACAGGACAGAAGAGTGCCAGCGCAGTTATGCCATTTGTCACGACGAGGAAGAGAAGGCGGGCAAGCCGAGTCGTGGACTCGGAACAGCCCGATCTGCGACTGGGCTGGATCCCGACGTTCACTGCGGCATGGACGTATCGAGTGGAGGGTGCTTGCATGGACGTCGAGGCCGGCCGGCCGGGGGTCGCGGCCATCGCGGGGTGCTTTGGAAAAAAAAAAACCTGGACGGGCACTGTTTGGAATACGGTTACAAAACGGATGCATGCAAGTTTCTTTTCTATCTGCGGAGCCAAATTGCACATGGTCAGAGACGATGTTCAGCAGCTGCCGGAAGCTAGAGTCTGAGGAAAGCACTGCTTCGCCACCGGAGCGGTGCAAGCCCATGCGCAGGCCGGCCGTGGAGCGATACGAAACGTTCAACTTCAAGAGCATCGACGACCTGCGCAAAGTGGGCTTCACGCGTGCTCAAGCCGAGGGCGTGATCATTTCGCGCAATCAGACGTCGACCCGCTCAACGAAGTCATCCGCGCTCAAGACAGAGGCATACGAGGCAACCGACCTACGAGATGCTGGCTTCACGCCGGACCAGCTGCGCGCGGCGGGCTTTGGCGTCGATGTAGTTGTCGAGGCAGGCTTCGAGCCCGCGGTGCTCGCAGGTTCGATGGACCCGACATCGATAGAGATCCTATCGAAGGCGGGGTATACGGCAGCCGAGCTCATCGGGACGGGCTTCACGCCCAAGCAGCTGCGCGCGGCCGGCTACACCATCGACACGCTGCGCCGGGAGGCGAAACTAAGCGTGACCGAACTGCGCGTCGCAGGCTTCATAGCGGCCCAGCTCAAGGATGCGGGCTTCAGCGGACGCGACCTCAAGGAGGCGGGTTACAGCCTGGCCGCCATGCGTAAGGCCGGCTTCACCGCCGCACAGCTCGGCAAGAAGTCGGGCTTCACTCTGGAAGAGCTCAAGGAGGCTGGCTACATGGCGGTCGACCTGCGTCCAGCGGGCTTCTCTCCGCAGACGCTGCTCAGTGTGGGCTTCAGCCAGATCGAGGTGGGCAAGGCGGGCTTCACGCACTCGGAGCTCGAGGGCAAGCCTACGGAAGCCACCAAGCAACCCGTGGATGTGCTCGCTGCAGCGCGCAAGCTCCGCCAGCAACATCAGCAGTACGGCTCGTCGCGCCGGCAGTACGGCGACGGCAGCGCGGCCCCGTCTGCGCTGCCTGGCGCCGACGAGCCGCTGCCCGACCTGGGTGGACTGCTGCAACGGCCAGCCGCAACAGCGGTGATCGGGCCCAGTGGGCGAGTGTACCGCGGCGCCTCGCTGCTGCCGTGCCTGCGGCCCGGCACTGAGCCCCGTCGTACGGCCATCTTTCTCGTCGAGTCGAGTCTCTTTGAGCCGATGGTGCTGACGGCGATCCTGCTCAACGTGCTCACCATGGCATGGGAGTCGCCACTCGACCCGCCGGGCACGCCCAAGGCCGCGCTGCTCGCGCTATGTGAGAGCACGTTCCTCGGCGTGTATACTGTCGAGCTGCTCGTCAAGGTGCTCGCGTTCGGTTTTCTGACATCCGAGGGCGCGTATCTCCGCGACCCGTGGTGCCAGCTCGACTTTGCAGTCGTTTCGCTCGCGTGGGTTCCCATCCTCTTCCCCAACAATACGCTACCAAACCTCTCCGTCGTGCGCTCCGTGCGCGCGCTGCGGCCACTACGCACGTTACGCTTCGTTCCGGGAATGCCGGTGCTCGTGCGCACCATCCTCGACGCGATCCCGAAGATGGCCAACGTGGGGCTGCTCTGCGCTTTCTTACTGCTCGTCTTCGGCATCTTCGGCATGCAAGTGTACCACGGACAGCTCCACTACCGGTGCGCGCTTCCTGGCTACGCCGCCACACTCGACCCGGTGACGGGCCGCTCGAGCCTGCTGCCTGAGGCCCAGCGGAACTACGACACGGAGGTGCCGTGCAGCCTCGCCGACGTCGCGAGTTGCGCGGGGGTCCACGAGGACGGCGAGACGGCGTGCGCATACTTCAGCGCGAACCCGGGCGGAGGCCTGCTCTCCTTCGACAACTTTGGCGAGGCGTGCGTCGTGATGCTGATGGCATTCACCTTCGATGATTGGGCGACACCCATGTACCTCCTGATGAAGTCGGGAGAGCCGCTAGCATGGATCTACTTTGTGCTTGTGGTGGTACTCGGAGGCTTCTTTGTGTCGAACTTGTTCCTCGCCGTCATCTTTGACGCCTTCGTCGCCGAGAAGGTCGCTGACGAAGTCGTCGACGAAGTCGCCGCACGAACCGTCGGTGGAGGTACGGGTAACGCCGCCGTCGCCCCGGACCTGACCGACATGATCGATGACCCGGCGCCAGAAAACCACTTGCTGCGAGCCCCACCGAAGCGCCCGCAGCGACTCGGCGCCATCCCCGAGGAGAACCGCCCGAACGTGAAACTGCTTGCTCCGGGGATGGTGCACTCGGACTCGTTGTTCGAGGAGCCTCCGTTCAGGAATCAACTGCGGATGCACTCGACACGCGCCGAGCTGCTCAGGGATCGGCTGGTACTGGCGGCAAGCGACTCGGACCGTCGCTCCGAGGCCGTGCACCTTCTCGAGCTCCGGCTCGTCGACACAGGGCGGAGGGAGCCATGGTCACATCTGCTGTGCAGCTGCGCACGCTTCAAGTGTTGTCGCCCTGAGGGCGAGAGCGAGGGCGCAGGCTGCTCACTTGAGGCCCTGGCCACGTCGAGCGCTCTCGCGAGCTTCTCGACGGCCCTCGTCCTCGTCAATATGCTCATCATGTGCCTGCCGTACGAAGGCATGCCGCCTAGCTACGCCGAGGCGCTCGAGCTCGCCTGCACGGCCATCACAGGGCTCTTTGTGCTCGAGATGGCGCTCAAGCTCTGCGGGCTCGGCTGCCTCGGCTACTGGTCGGACAACTGGAATGTTCTCGATGGGTTGATTGTGATCGAGTCGGTCGTTGACGTGCTGCTGACGGACTTTTTCATTGTCTTCGGTGACGGCACTGACGTGCCCAAGCTCTCGTTCCTGCGCGTGCTGCGGATGCTGCGGGTGGTGCGCGTGCTGAAGCTGATGCGCAGCTGGAGCGGGCTGTACAAGATCATCGTCACATTTGGGGCCGCGATCTCGCAGATCTCCAACCTGTTCGTGCTCATGTCGCTCGTGATCATCATCTTCTCCCTCATAGGCATGCAGCTTTTCGGCGGCCTGTACAATCCATCGACGGGCTACTCGAGCTTGCCGTGCCCGGGCGGCGTGTGTCCCGACCCTGAGCTCCAGGAGCTGCCTCACTATCACTTCGACTACTTCGCAGCGGCGCTCCAGACCGTCTTCATCCTCATGACCGGCGCGTGGGTCGACCCGATGAGTCCGGCCACGGACGTGCTCGGTCCGATAGCTTGCTTGTACTTCATCGTCGCCGTCATTATCGGGCGCTACTTGATCATGAACCTCTTTGTCGGAATCCTACTGAACTCGTTCTCGGACGTGGATGCATCCGACGAAACCGGCAAAAGCTCCTCGCCTCCCACCCCGCCCACAACCGACCGCGCGCTCCTCGTGCTCCCTGAGGACGGCTCGCCAGCGCCCACGGCGGCGCCTCAGAGCAGCCTGAGCGACTCGGCGCGGCTAACGGCTCTCTTCAAACGGCGTCGAGAGAGCTATGAGGAGTTCGAGCCCAAGCCGCCGCTCGACGCGCTTGGGCTGCAAATCCTCGAAGAGGATGGCAGCCATCTCAGTGACGAGGGATGGCCTAACGGGCACGCTCTGCTCTGCTTCGGCCCGCGCAACCCGCTCCGTCGCACCCTCTATCGCGTGGTGCAGCACCCTCTCTTCGACAGCTTCACCATCGTGATCGTGCTCGCCTCGTCGGTTGCTCTCACGCTCGACTCGCCGCGGCTCGAGCCGGACGAGCCACTGGCCCAGCTGCTGCACACGCTTGACTATGTGTGGATGGCCATCTTTGTCCTGGAGCTGCTCGCCAAGAGCATCGCGTTTGGCTTCCTCAACGGCCGGCGTGCGTACCTGCGCTCTGTTTGGAACCAACTCGACGGCCTCATCGTGCTCGCATCGTTGCTCGTGATGCTCGCGGAGTCCTTCCCCGTGCTGTTGCCGCTCAAGGCGCTGCGCATATTGCGAGTGCTCCGGCCGCTCCGGATTATCTCACGCGCTCCTGCGATGAAGCTGATCGTCACGTCCCTCGCCAAGGCACTGCCTGCCGCCTCGAATGCCTTCGGCCTCCTGCTCGCGATCCAGAGCGTCTTCGCGATTCTGGGTATGCAGCTATTCATGGGCGATTTTGCGTCGTGCTCAGACCCCTCTATCCTAACCGCCGCCGAGTGCGTCGGTGATAGCAGCCGCCACCACCACCACCACCCCATCCCCCACAACCACAGGCAGCTGCGCGGCGGCAGCGGCAGTAGCCAGAATCCTGGCGGGGTGCTCAGGTGGGCGAGCCCGACCCTGGGCTCCTTTGACGATTTCGGGAGCGCCATGAGGCTGTTGTATGTCATGAGCACGGGGGATAATTGGGAGGCGCCCATGTACATGATGATGGCTGCGACCGAGCCGGGCCACGCGCCCGTGCGCAATGACTACTCGCCCGCCGCCTTCTTCTCGATCCTATGGATGTTCGTTGGCTCCTTTTTTGCGCTCAACCTCTTCGTCGGCGTCATTTGCGACTCGTTCAACAAGATCAAGCGCGAGACTAACCAATCCGCGACTATGACGCAAGAGCAGCAGCAGTGGGTGGACACGATGCGCGCCGCCGCCAAGCTCAAGCCGAGCAGCGGCGCGCGCCCGCCAGCAGGGGGCGTGCACCGGAAGATCTTTGACATGGTTCAGTCACCACCGTGGGAAGCGGGGATCACCATCGTGATCCTCGCCAACGTCTCGCTCATGGCTTGCGACTACTGGGACATGGACACGCAGCCCGAGGTGCTCGCCGCCTTCAACGCGACGCTCCGTGGCTTTGGGTACATCTACTACGCCGAGGCATGCATCAAACTGCTCGCACTTGGGCCCGCGGGCTACTTTGGCGACGGTTGGTGCCGCTTCGACTTCTTCCTCGTCTGCGCGTCCCTCATCGAAGAGTTCGCGTCCGGCATCTTCGAGGGGCCCATGCCGCCGTTTGTGCTGCGCTTCCTGCGACTGCTGCGCATCCTGCGCATCCTGCGGCTGCTCAGGGGGGCGCGCGAGCTGCGCGATCTCGTCATGACGATGGTACTCTCTGTCCCGGCGCTGATCAACGTGAGCTCGCTCCTCGCGCTCGTCGTCTTCATGTACGCGGTGCTTGGCGTCTTCCTCTTCACCTTCCTCGCGCCGCAGCAGAACATCAACGAGGAGCGCAACTTTGTCAACCTGCGCTCGACGAGCCTGCTGCTCTTCCAGGTGCTCACGGGCGACGCGTGGTCAGGCCTCATGACCGACGCAATGCTCGACGAGGCGAGCGGCCTGTGCGAGCCGGCCCGGTCTGCCGGCAACGGCTACGGCACGTGTGGCGGCACAGTGTCCATCCCCTACTTTATCTCGTTCATGTTCCTTGGATCATTCGTCTTCCTCAACCTGATCGTCGCCGTGATCCTGGAGAACTTCTCGACCCTCAGCTCTCAGCGCGCCGACCTCGTCGCGCCCGGCGACATCGACAACTTCAAAGAGGCTTGGACGATCCTCGACCCGGACGCGGACAACTTCATTCCTTCGAAGGACCTGCTGTCCCTCGTGCTCGCGCTCCCGCCGCCGCTCGGCCTCAAGGGCACGCCACGCGCCACCGAAGCGCATGCGAAGCGCATGTGCCTGAAGCTCAACGTGGCGCAGTCGCAGGGCCATGTGTCGTTCCACGACGTGCTCCACGCGCTCGTCAAGTACTCGTACCAGGCGGCGCCGGGGGTGCTCGACGCCGAAAACCTCGAGAGCCTGCACAACAAGGTGTATGACGAGGGTGTGGAGCAGCCAGGCTCGCCCGAGCTCCCGCAGAGCAAGACGAGAGCGGCGCTACTGTCCGAGGCCGCGCTCAACCCCAAGCTGAAGCGTCGAATGAATGTCGACGAGCGCCTCAAGCTCGAGGCGGAGGAGTTTGCGCTCGACTTGCCCTCGGCTCGGCGCGTGTTTGCCATGTCGATCATTGCCTCACACGCTATTCGCTGGGTGCGCCGACATGAGCAAAAGCGGCGTGCGAAGGCGACACTTCTGGCCAAGGCGGATCCAAAGCGCCAGCCGCAGACCCCTCCAAGGACTCCAACGCGCGGCCGCGAGCGCACGCGACATCCGTCTGCCTCGGCTCGTGAGAGTACAGCGAAGCCTCCTCTGCCGACGAAGCTCGCCGCCCTCGCCGGGACGAGCCGCCCTGCACTCCTTCAGTACACAGGGCCCCGGTGACACAAACATCACCGAGCTCACACAATCGACTCACACAACACCCGCATGCTAACACATACAATCCGCGCGCTTATAACCCGGCACGTTACTGGCATGTGTAATCTCACATGCCTATGTTACACTCTCGTCTGGAACGTGCATGTAAACGGTGTCGGCGCCGCGATCGCATGTATGGCACATGAGCAATGACTCGTTTTCCCTGTGCCGGCTGTCGTGTGTATCGCGTCTCGTGCCTCACACGTGTGTAAGCGGTTGCTTTCCTTTCTCAACCCGCTCTCTCAGCAGAGCACTCCCCTCCACGGGCCCAAAACAGGCCACCTAGGCACCTTCGCATAAGGCAACGACCCAACGTGTCCGGTCGCTGGCGCCTGCCCGGACCTTTTATCCTGCACTCAATCCGTCGCAAATCTCAATTCTGGGGCGCCGGCCCACTCTTGGTCTTGCGGAGTCTGTCCGTTACTTATCGGTTCGAGTGATGGGGATGTGCTTGTCGTGAGTTTTGTTCAGGGCGGGGGCTCAAAATGACCGTGAGTTGTGTGAGCTGTGGAAGTATACCTCTCGCAACATACATCGCGGCCGGGCGATGCGAACACCGCCCCACCAAGAACTGCAGGCGATGACAAACCGGCGACGGCGACGGCAAGCGCAGGCCGTCCGTCGCCACAACGACAACCATAAGTTCCCGGGCCGTCCTGAACTTCTAACTTATCGGCGAAGCCGAAACTTGGGCCCCGAACATGGGGAACACCTCTATCAATCCCTCTATCGCCGTCGCCGCCTCGGGACGTGTCACATGTGTGCTCGTCAGCACCATCTTCATCATCAGCCACGCCCTCTTTGCGGTCGCACAGCTATCGTCGGCCTTGGAAGACTGCCCGACCCTGCCGGGGCTCTCCAACTGGACAGCCGACTGCACCGCCGACGATGACTGGATGCTTGCGCGCGTGAGTCTGGATGCATCCATCAGCTTCGAAGCGACGGGCCTCATGTCTCTCGTCATCGGATCATTCGCCAGCAGCGCTTGCGACGCTAGCTGCACGCCAGCCGGAGCGCAGAATAGCAGCACGCGTTGCAGCCTGATGGAATGCGACCAGTGCCTCGCACTGGGAGGGTTGGTTTTATCGCAATCTTGCTCCACCGATGTGCACCAAACCCTTCTGACCGTGTCCACCTATGGTGGAGTCTACATGCTGTGGTATCAAGACACGTCGCCATTGTGCCTGAGCGGCCACGAGCCGGTGTGTACAGGCGTGCACCCGTACTTTTGGGTCGGGTGCGTGTTTTTCGCCGTGTCCGTCTGCTGGCCACACCTCAAGCTGCTCCTGCTGCACGTGTGCTTTTACGCGCCCATGCGCACCGCGCGCCGGCGCAACGCGCTCTACTGGCTCACCTTTGGGGGTAAGTATACACTCATGGACGCTCTCTCAATGGTCGTACTTCTGGGCTTATACCGCATCCAGATACCGATCCGGTTCTCGGACGCCTTTGCGCTACTCGGGGGCGAGTGCAAGCCCATCTGCGAGGCGCTCACCAACAGTACCGGCGACTGCACCCACGCCTGCGCCGCCATCGAGCAGGCGACGAACCACGCGCGGCTGCCAAAGGGTACCATCGACGCACAGCTCGCAATGGAAGGGCTGGTCGCTATGGTCTGCTTCTGCTGCGCCGTTCTCCTCTCAATCTTGGCGAGCGTCGTCGTCGACTCACTCGAGGAGTCCCAGCGCCTCGAGCACGCGCAAGCCAAGCGTCGCAAGTCCGCAACCGCCGGGGCCATCGACGCCGCCTGCGCGCCCGACGACAGAATCGCCCTCACACTTGGAGACGCAGTGGATACGAACGGTGTCGCCGCAGCCGAGGAGACAGATGCTGCGGCGCACGAGCGCCGACTCCGGATCGCCGCGTCCTTCTTCGAGGATGCAAACAAGCTGCTCGCGAGTGGAGTAAGGGGACCTACCCCCTCGAGGGGAGGCTCGCCAATTGGCTCGACAATTGGCTCGCCTCTCAACTCAAGGCTTCGCGGAGGCTCCCCGAATTCGCACCTCGCACGAGCCATGCGTGAACTCGAGGTTACGCCTGCGCGGACGCACTTGTTGCTCGAATCTCCACGAGCGGCGACGCCGCCGACGCTCGTCGAGGAGCACAGACGCGGGCGCGACCGCAGCCTCCACCGTGGGCGCCTTCGAGCCCATGGGACGAGATGCCGGCTGGCAGCCCATATCGGGTCGCTCCTCATCCAAGAGACCCTCGCGCTGTGTGCCGTGAGCACCCCGTTCTTCACACAACAGCTCTCAGGCAGCGCGATTGCCCTCGTGCTGGACGCGATGGGCGCGAAGACGCTCGACCGCTCCTTCTCGCTCATCGAGCTTGTGGGGCTCATGCCGGCTGGGCTGCAGCCGGCCCTCATCAACACGCTCACCTTCTGCTTCTTCATTGTCGTGTGTCCGCTCCTACAGCCGCTGCTGGGTGCGTGCGTGCTCGCAGGCTACGCCGCCGGATGGCCCGCCGGCTTACTGCGCCGGCTCCACCGCCTGGCCACCTACCTCACTTACGCCTCAGGTCTCGAGGTAACGGTCCTCGTGGTCGTGCTGATACAGAACTCGCAGTTCTCAGGTAAGGGCACGCAGTCGCTCCTCAACGACGAGGTGCTTCCCGCATGCGATGGGCTCGCCCAACTGTACCCCGACGAGGGCCATTGCTTCCAGATGGACCTAGGCGTCTCCACCGGCTTCTGGTTCGCCATCGCGGCCTCGATCGCCTTCTTCGTCTCCGGCGTTGCCGGCTCCAGCACGCATCGTCTTACGCACCAACTGCTCTTTCCCGCCGATGAAGACCCCCTCCCACCCCACTGTTAAACGTGGGTTTGACAATTTCACGTTCACACCTGAGTGTGGTGCGGTCGGGCCGCCGGCAAGTTCACACTCCAACTTCAAAAAATGCATTTGCGTCAAGCGGTCTCGCTTCGCTCTCTCCGCGGCCGCCGTCAGGCTGCTGCGCTGATATTTTAATTCTAACCCTTCTTGATGGTTACGGGCGTCTGGTCCAAGCAAATCAAGGAGGCTAACGAGCGGCGTGGCGGCGACCTCAACTCGCCGGCCATGGCAGGCGCCTGCCTCGTCCTCGTCGCCGTCTGCGGACTCGGTTTCCGGCTGAAGCTCCAGATGATCCGGGAGTTTGGCCGAGAGGTGCTTTGGCACGTACACGGTGCGCGCGTGGCTGCAGCGGAGGAAGCGGTGCGACGTGGCGCCAAAGGGCGTGGCTTCGATCCGAGCGCAGGCAGTGGCTTCGGCCCGCGTTCGGCCGGCTGGGATGAGTACATGCGCTCGTCGGCCGCGGGCGGCGATGATGGCGCGGGCGTGCACGGGCCGAGTGGTCAAACGCGTTGGCAAGACGAGTGGTTTGGCGAGGACGCGCGAAGCGGTCGGACAGCCGAAGAGAATCATCGACGAGCGCAGGCGCGTGGCTTTCAAGCGCGAGAGGATGCGCGACGGCGGGCGGCTGATCGCCGCAGTGTTGGTGAGGATGCGGAGGCGGAGGACTACCGAGCTCTGCTTGGCGTCGGGCCTGGCGCAACCAAAGCGGAGCTCAAACGGGCCTACTATCAGGCGGCAAAGCGGCACCACCCGGATGCCAATGTACAGGCGAACACGCAGAGCTTTACGCAGCTCAAGGTGGCCTTTGACCGTCTGTCGCAGCGAGCTTCCAGGTGAGTCGACCCAGACGAGAGACCGTGCTTGATGTGCACGACAGTAAGTTTTTGCGTTGCTTCACACACGATTAAAGAATCTGCAGCAATCTGCACATCTCATCTGCTTTCGTATCTTTTGATTCCGCCGGGTGCTCTCGTCTGTACGCCTCGGTGAGCTCCTCTTCGAAGACCTTGTTCGAGACGAAGTCGAAACTTCGAAAAACTGCCTGGTCCGATGCGTTGAGCGGCCACGTGGAGCGCATCGACATCGACGTTTGCATGTAGTCGACCTTGGTGCAGAAGTAGTCGATCTGCGAGGTGCCCGTTGGGATATTCTCGTGCTTGGTCGGCTCATAATCGAGGTCAGGCTCAAAAGGGACGGCCATCTCCTGCGCCATCAACTGTTCCCAGTCGATGGGCTTGAAGAAAGGATGCTCCTTGATCTCTGCAGGGCCATTCGCGCCGCAGCCAAGGCGCTGGGTCGCGTCGCGGTTTAGGAGAGCGAGCGAGCAGCTCCTACTTGATGCTTGCATGCTTGACGGCAGAGCGTTTGTCAAGTCCATGTGCTTCGCGAGATGCTCTGACTCCTTGCGGTTGCTGCCGCGCAGAGGGTTATCCCCCGTGAGCATCTCGATGATCAAGATACCTACGGTCCACCAATCGGCTGGCTTTCCGTAGTTTCGCTCGTACACCTCGGGCGCACGGTAGCCATGTGTGCCCGTGATCGACATGCGCCGGCCCTTGGACAGGTCGACTGGCTTGGCCGTGCACGGTGCGCTCGCCGTCGCTTGTTCTCCGCCCCTGATGGTACCATCGTCGCTAACACCGCGCGCGGCGCCCATGTCGGCCAGCCTGCAGTTGCCGTTGAGCGTGAGCAGCACGTTGTCGGGCTTCAGGTCGCGGTACAAGATGTCGAGCTCGTGCAGGTGCTGCATCGCGAGCACGATCTCGGCCGCGTAAAACATGGCGCGTTCATGCGTGTATGGGCCACGCATGAGGTCCGTGTACATGTTCCCACCCTCGATGAAGTCGAGCACGAGGCAAAGGTGGTCTTCCGTCTGGAAGCCGTAGCGCAGCGCGACGACGAAGGGGTGCTCGACGCATGCGAGCACCTCCTTCTCACGGAAGATGGAGTGCGTCTGGTTCTGCGACAACAGGATGCGTTTATCCATAACCTTCATCGCGTAGAAGCGCCCCGTGTCCTTCTTCTGCGCCAGCAGCACCATGCCAAAGCCGCCTGCGCCCAGGAAGTGGTAGAGGTCGAACTCATCCATGTCGACCACCTTGCGCTGTTCGAACTTCAATTCGACCAGTGCATCGTACCCATCCGACTCGACGAAGCGCGGAAAGATGTCCATTTTCATCGAGAGCATCACCTCGCTGCGCAGCTCGTCAAAAAGCGTCAGAGATGGAAGATCCGTGAGAAGCGCTGGCGAGACCTTCTTACGCGTTGCCGCCTTGACTGCTATCTCCATTTTCGTGCCCTCGGCGCAGTACTTTCGAAAGATCTTCTTGGCGACGTGCCTACGGTATTCTGGCGCCTCGGCGGTCCGGTAGTCGGCCGTCTCCAGCCAGAAGAGCAGATTCTCCACCGAGCGCTCCTGCACGCAGAAGGACTTGAAGACCTTCAGATTGACCGGATCGTACAGGATCTGCTCGAGCGACATGGGGCCTTTACCCCGAATTGAGGAGCGCGATACCTGGTCCTTGTATTGAGAGTACATGCCGCTGTCCTTGGCCGCCATCCCGCCGCCTGGCGTCGACGCAGGGCGGTGGGATAGCAGCGTGACCAGAGCGGGAAAAGCGATCCTCTCGTCTCACAGCTGAGTGGCAACCTAGGAGAAGAGTTGCAAGATGTGGACAAGTTTGGCTCGGCGCGAAGCGGCCTTATCGCCCCCTGTCCCTAAGCAGGGTAAACATTAATGCGCTGAACAAAAGGTCGGTTTCGCACTGTGCGAAATTGTGTGAGGGTCCTTCCCGAAGTTCTGCACTTTCGCCGTAACGGCTCGCCGGAGTTTACAGCTGCTAGCTAGAAGGTGACCAAATTCCAGTGCGTCCGTGTTGTCAGTCGATAAAAAAGGAAACTATCCATTCGTTTGCTCTGAGCTCGCTCTTCCGGGTCTCGCACGTCTGGCGCACTCGCAGGCATTTTGCATGCGCTCCTGCTCCGTCCGACTGCTTCTCGTCGCCATGCTCGCCACCCATCACACCGACTTCGAATCCTTTACCAATGCGCTCGGTACCCTTCCGAATCATCCGCCCGTGCCGATGGCGTGCGAGCCGTCGCCGAGTCCCATCGATGTGGACACCAAAGCCATTGTGCAGCAAGTGGTCGATGTGCTGCTTAAGCACAGCCCTTCGCCCGCGGTGCATCTCGAGGTTCTCGGCCGTCGATGGCTCGCGCTCGCTCGCAACGAATCCGTGACCAACCTCACGAGCACGCTCTCGCCTGCCAAGGTCCCTGCCATGAACAAGCGAGACAAACGAGCCCGCGCGGTCCTCGAGCTCATGCCTGTGACGCGAGACTGCCCCCAGGCGACGATCGCGCTCCTCATGAGCCATGCGAGCACCCATCGGTCGGCCGCGGACATCAAAGTCCTGCGGCGCTGCGGCGCTCAGGCTGTGAAGCTCGCCGAGGCCGGCCTCAAGCAGCCCACGTCGGCCACGAGTAAGGTCGTGCCAGCAGAAACAATCAAGGCGCTCGACGCGCATCGCGCTGCTGAGGCACAAAAGAAAGGCGAAAAATGTGCGTGGATGCGTACCGAGGACGTCGCACTTCTCGAGCTGCACGCGGGAGACTTGCCGATGTCGAGCCATCATCCAGCCCTCGCCAATCGATCTCACAGCGCACGCCGAAATCGGATGCTCAGATTGCAAAAGCACGTGGGTGGGCTCGTGCGGGCCACCTTCTCAAAGTCGATCACCAACCAAGCAGGCCCGCTCCTCGAGCTGCACTACGACCGATGGACGCGTCTCGCTCCGGACCTCGCCCTTCCCGGAAATGCTCAGGTGGACTGGCTGAATGGTGTCGCTCGGGCTCCCGCCGCGTGGGACTTGCAGCTCGACCCAGATTCCATCGTGCTCTTCGATGCCGCGCGTGATGAATGGATCGATCTCGACTCGTCCGACCTCTTCATGCTGCCCGACGTTCGGCGAACCATGACGCTCCACCAGATCATGAATCACGTCGAAAACTGGATGCAAACGAGCAAACCAAAGCGTCGCCCGGGCTGCCCGAGCGCATCAACTTCAAGGATCTGCGCTTCGCATTCCTTCCATCAGACCTGAAGCAGCCATCACCGTTCGAGGAAGCTGTGGCCGCAGCTGCTCCTTCTGCAGGTCAGTCTGTACTCTATCATCGCGCCGACGGGAGCACCGCCCTTGCCAGTGTCAAGACCGTCAACGTGCCGCCGCCGCCACCGCCGCCCGTGGCCGCGCCTCACGCACGGCAGGGACTGCCGCTTCGGCACGAAGAGAGCCCGGCGGTCCAGCCGACGACGTTCACCATCGTGGTCGAGGATGGCACAGAGGTCTGCACCGTGCGCGAGCGCCTGTCGCGTGACGTCTCGGCACGGGCTCAAGGCCAAGGTGCGACCTCTTCCTCGAGCTTGCCGCCGTACGACAATGTGACGTTCCCAGATCCACATAGCACCGTCGAAGCTGTCGACCTGTACAACCAAAAACGCCGTCTCATCGTTACCAACGTGCGCAACCTGAATTCCGGAGACCGAGACGTGCGCAACTACTGGGCGGAGCGACGGCGCAATGCGGAGCACGTCCACAACGCCCGGCCTCGTGCTGTCGAGCACCTCACGATGCTCAACAACCTCACGGCTCAGGCTCACAATCACGGGGTCGACACGCATCTTCCAAATGAGGCCTCCGTCTGGGCAAAGCTCTCGAGGTACGCAACCTCGATCGCGGAGCCCATGACGTGTGTGTGCTTCCAGTGCGGCATGGTCAATCACCGCTCCAACACGCACGTCATCACGGTCCGAAATGTGACGAGGCCACGTGACTGCCGTGCGTATCGCGTCTTCCGATACTACATTCGCCGCCTTCAACGCAAGGAGCGCGAGCGCATCGGCGACGACGTCGATGGCAACGACGTGAACAGCAGCGTCTTCCTGTGCAACCCGTGCGACGACGCGGTCCTCGGTGCGAACGTCTACGCCTGCACCGCGTGCAAGACGGCGTGCGCGCGCAAGGACGCTGAGGGCAAACGCTTCTACGCGCAGTGCACCGGCGCCGAGCTCGACCTCTTCGACGGCTTCGATGAGGAGGATCACTACGTGAGCAACGGCATCGGTGAGCGTCAAGCGCCAGAGTACCGGAAGCTCTCCGTGCACGACCGGCTCGCTCTCAGTGTGCTCAACATGGGCGACGCGCTCTTCAAGGCGTACGGAGGCGCCGGCTACACCCACTCCGCCGGCGGCGGGCTGCTTCAGCCCCAGGACTTCCACGGCATGGCCGCGCTCCTCGTCGAGGCACGCCCCAGTCGCGACGTCGGACCCGCGATTCTAATCAATTCGAATTGACGTTCCCTCATTCTGAAATTGTGTGAGGGTCCTTCCCGAAGTTCTGCACTTTCGCCGTAACGGCTCGCCGGAGTTTTCCTATCTCGCCTCCGATCTCTCGTTCACGTGGGCGACCTCCGACCGACGATCACGGACCCCACGAGCCCGCAATGTCAACGTTTGGCACCATCTTCCGCGTGACCACGTTTGGCGAGTCGCACTGCAAGGGCGTCGGCGCCATTGTCGACGGCGTGCCGCCTCGGATGTGCGCGCGCGCCGCCACCGCCTTGATTTCAAGCCTGTCTGAGCCTGGCCGCGCGCCTGCCGCTGAACCGCTACTCGAACACGCGCGCAGGGCACTCACCGAGGCCGATATCCAGCCGCAGCTCACGCGCCGTCGGCCAGGTCAGAGCCGGCTGACAACGCCGCGCGCCGAAAAAGACCTGGTGACAATCATGTCGGGCACCGAGTTTGGTTTCACGCTGGGGACGCCGATCGGCCTCTTCGTACCCAACGAGGACCAGCGGCCGGGCGACTACAGCGAGATGGACTCGATCCCGCGGCCGGGCCACGCCGACTTCACCTACCAGATTAAATACGGCACGCGTGCCTCGTCGGGCGGCGGCCGCTCGTCAGCGCGCGAGACGATCGGGCGCGTGGCCGCGGGCGCGATCGCGGAGAAGTTCCTGCTCGAGACGTACGGCACGACCGTGAATTGCTGGGTCAGCTCCATCGGCGACGTCTCGATGCCCGATTCGGCGGTGGCACTCGCGGACGGTGGACGAGGCTGGACGCGTGAGGAGATCGATACGCACGGTACGCTGTGCATGCTGCGAAACCCGTCGCATTGGCACGTCGTGAGCGAGTCGGAGGAGCCCGACGCGGCCCAGCGCAAGAAGAAGCAGATGGCCCTCGAGATCGCCTCCGAGGAGGCCTTCCTCGCGCAGTACAATGGCGGACCAGAGGCGCTTGCTGCCCTGGCCGCTGTGCCCAGCTACGCCGACCACGAGGGCAAGCTGTACAATCATGCTGGCGTGGAGGTTGTGGCGCCGATCAACCTGGCGGCGTGGCAGACGGACGAGTTACTCCCGCTCCGCTGTCCGCACCCGCCCACATGCTGCCGCATGGCTACGCTCATCCGCCAAGTGAAGAGTGAGCAGGATTCGATCGGTGGCACTGTCGCGTGCGTCTGCCGTGACGTGCCCCCCGCTCTTGGTGAGCCCGTGTTTGACCGCTTAGAGGCGAAACTCGCGCATGCAATGCTTTCGCTCCCCGCGACCAAGGGCTTCGAGATCGGCTCGGGCTTCGGAGGCACCGTCATGCGCGGCTCCGTGCACAACGACCCATTCGTGCAGCGGCCGGCCTCTCCCGGCCCGGGGGGGGTCAAGGAGCCTGCGATCACGACCAAGAAGAACCATGCCGGGGGCACTCTCGGCGGCATCAGCGTGGGGACGGACATCTACTTCCGGGTGGCGGTGAAGCCCGTCTCCACCATCGGGCGCGCCCAGATGACGTCCTCGTACGGCGGAGACGACGTCGTTCTCGAGGCCAAAGGGCGCCATGACCCTTGTGTGCTTCCGCGCACGCCGCCTCTCGTCGAGGCCATGGCAGCACTTGTGCTCATCGACGCGGCACTGATGCAGCGCACGCGCCTGGGCGGGAGCGAGACCATCCGAGACGACGCGCGCACCAACTTCAACCCTCGCGCGGCCAACGGACACGCGGACTCCTCTGCGAGCAAGAGGCCGCGCAATGCTTAAGGCACCCCCTGGCATCGGTCGGGGCGCCGACGTGAGCATGGCTGCCCGTCGCCCCGTTGTGATGATGAGCAGCTGAGCGCGCGCGGTGTTGTACGGACAGTCGATGTCCTCGGGGAGCGAGACATCCTCTCCCCGCCGGGTTGGGACGAGAGAGGTGCGGACAGCGAGAGAGGGGCGACACCCTGTGAGCGCGCATGGAGGCGCGGGAGTCGGTAGACAGCGCTCAGCGGAGAGGCGAGCGCAGTGAGGCGAACAGGCGTGAGTCGTGACGCCGCACCCGCGCAGAGTACCCAGCATCCATGTTATTATGTTACTGGCTGTGTGGTTTTCGCCGTTCGTCAACAAAAGACTGCGGATTCTCAATCCGTCATGATTGATATATGTTAAGGTACCTTAATGCGGTTATTTCGATTTTGCGTATATTTCGAGATCGCGGGAAAACAACTAGAGAACTAGGAGCGTACTAGCCGCGACGCCGGCGAACGGCGCCGGTGTCACTTGTGGGATATCATGATGATCGGATCATGCGATGCTTCATAATTCAGGGACCCCGCCAATTGGTAGGTAGCTTGTTCAGTTACAAATCTCTCTCTCTCATCGTTCGTGGCTCTCCGTACTCCGACTAGGCCGCGCACGTGGGTGCTGACGTGATTTTAAGGTGCAGCCGGTGGCGGCGGTCCGCTCGGCACGTATAGCTCGGCTCGCTGGTAAGGATCAGGGACCGAGCAGTCGGTGCCAGCCCAGCCCCGGTGGCATCGGCACTGGGCGAAGCCAGCTTCGTCAGCTTCGTCAGCTTCGTCGCCTTCCTCGATGGCCTCGCCGAGGGCACGCGCCGGCTGCTCACAACTGCCGTGCACGCATCCACCTACGCACTTGAGCATCGAGCAGTCGACGCCCGTCCACCCCGCATCGCAGCTGCACCCACCGTGCTCACACCAGCCATGTGTGCCGCAGCCCGACGCCGCGCACTCGCGGTGCTGGCACCACTCGCCATACCAGTCGGCCTCGCACACGCACACGCCGCGGGACGCATCGCAGGCACCGTGGCCGTTACATCCATGCATGCATCGGAGCTCGGCGCGGCAGCGCGAGCCCACTGACGTGACCCGGCGCGCCGACGAGGCTGGCACGAGGCCAGCGGCCGCGCCGGCCGCGCTCGCGTTGGCTTCCATGCTCGCATCAGTGGTCATCGCCCTCGAGACGGCGGTGTAGTCGGCGATCTGAGGCCGGGACTCGGTGGTGTCGTCGCACTCGCAGGCACCACCGAGGCAGCGTCCTCGTGCCGAGCACGGCGGCGCACTTGCATCGATCGGAGCGCACGTCGCATGCTCGCATGCAGCGCCCGACCATCCGGGCGCGCACACGCACGCGCCCGTGAGTGCGTCGCAGCTGCCGTGGTTGCTGCACCCAGAGGCGCAGCGCACGGCGTTCTCGCATGCCTCTCCCGCGAAGTACGGGTCGCATAGACAGCTGCCGTGTACGCACGTGCCGTGGCCGTGGCAGTTGGATGGGCACGCCTTGTCAGCGCAGCCAGGGCCAGTCCAGCCGGCAGCACACACGCACACGCGCCGCTCCACGTCGCAATGGGCGCGCTCGGCGTGGCAACCCTGGAGGGGGCCGCCGCCCGCGCGCATCGCCGTTGTGGTGAGCAGCGGCGCGAGCGCGAGCGAGGAGCTGTGATTGAGCATCGTCAGCTGCAGGCGCGCGGTACGGTCCCCAGGACACGCTGGGGTCGCGCAGGACGGTCCGTCCCATCCCGGATTGCACACGCACTCACCGGCGGCCGTGCAGTCGCCTCGCCCGTGGCAGTCGTGTTCGCACGCGCGCTGCGCGCAGTCGGCACCTCGCCAGCCTGCCTGGCAGATGCATAGGCCAGCGCGACGATCTGGAGGCTGCACGCAGTCACCATGGCCAGAGCAGTTGTGCGCGCACAAGGCCGCCTCACACGTGGGTCCCCCATACGGCGGCTCACACGCGCAGCGCGCGAGCCGGTTCCCAACGTCCACGAGGCACGCGCCACGGCCGGAGCAGGCACTCGGTGTCCCGAGGCAAGCGGGGCGCTCGCATGCAAGGCCGCGCCATCCGGGCAGGCAGCGGCAGCGGCCGATCGCGCGATCGCACGTGCCGTGGGTGGAACCACCGCAGGTCGCTTCTGGTTCGGGCGAGAGAGGATCGCGCGGGCACTGCCGGTCGGCGCAGTCGACGCCGGTCCACCCCGGCCAGCACTCGCACGTGCCATCTGACATGCACACCCCATGCTGCGAGCAGGCCCGTGGGCACGTCGGCAGCTCGCATTGCTCGCCTGTCCACCCAAGATCGCAACGGCAGCGCGCGGGAAACGCGGTGACGACGATGGGCGTGCGGCTCGCGGCCACGGCCGCGGCGGCGTCGTACGCCGGCGAGCGCCAGTCCATCCGCCAGCCGCGCGCCGCCTCGGGCAGCTCGCACACGCCGTGGCCCGAGCAATTGGTCTCGCACAGTCGTATCGAGCAATCCGCGCCTCCGAAGCCGGCGTGACACTCACAACGACCCAGGGCAGCGCACACGCCGCGCTTGGAACATCCATTGGGGCAGAGCACCTCGGCACAGTCGGCGCCGCCGCGCCCCGCCACGCACAGGCACGTGCCACCCGCGCACGCGCCAAACGGCGGCGAGCAGTCGGACGTGCACTCGCGCTCGCACGCGCGGCCGCGTGTGAGCGCTGAGCTATACCCCAGATCGCACCGGCAGAGGCCCTCGACGCAGATGCCGTGCGGTCCGCATGCCGACGGTTCGCCGGGTGCGGCCGGCGCGCATGCGATCAAGTCGCATGCGTCGCCATGCCACCCTTTCTCGCACACGCACCCGGCGCCGCCGAAGGGGTCGCAGGCGCCGTGTACACCACACTGGGAGGCCGTGCACAAGGAGGGCGAAGGAGCGGCCGCGGCCGCGCTCACGTCCGCGAGTGCAGGCGTCGCAAGCCCGCAATTCTCACCGACGAAGCCCTTGGCGCACGCGCATACGGCCGGGGTAGCGCCGGCGCCGGCGCCGGCGCCTCCGACACACAGGCCACGTCCGAGGCTTGCCCAGCACTCATCAGGGCAGCCTACACTCTCCGAGCAGTTGTCGCCGCGCCAGCCGCCTGCACACTCGCATAGGCCGCGGACGCACCGGCCGTGGCCAGAACATCCGGCGGGGCACTGCGCCGTCTCGCACGCGGCGCCCGCCCAGCCACCGAAGCATATACACGTGCCGCGCACGCACCGTCCGTGGCCTCCGCATCCCTCGACACCGCAGCCACGCTCGGCGCAGTTGGCGCCCGTCCAGCCGGCCGCGCAACGGCACGCGCCGTCGACGCACGTGCCGTGTGCGCCACAGCCGCCCGCGCAGCCCTCGCGCACCTCGCACGCCGCGCCGTCATACCCCGCGTAGCACTTGCACGTCGGAGTATAGTTGTTGATGGGCCCCGGAGGCAGGCAATGGCCGCGCTGCGAGCACGGCGGTGAACCCGGGCATGCCGGTAGATCGCATCGGTCACCCGACCAGCCGCCGGTGCAGAAGCAGGTGCCCGAGGGCGTGCACACGCCGTGCACACACCCGGCCGGGCAGTCGCGCTCGTCGCAGCGCGCTCCCTTCCAGCCCGAGGCACAGGCGCACGTGCCGTTGGCGGCGCAAAACCCCCGCGGCCATCCACACGCGGTATCGACGCACAGAGGGGCGGGCTGGTCGCACCGCTCGCCGGCCCAGGCGTGTGCGCACACGCACACGCCGCCTGCGCACGTGCCGTGCGGGCCGCACTCGACCGCGCATGCCAGGCCGTCGCATGCTTCGCCCATCCAGCCGGCCCAGCACTTGCAGTGGCCATCGGGCAGGCAGTCGCCATGCGCGCTGCAGTCGCGCGGACACGAGGCGACAGAGCAATCGAGGGAGAGCCAGCCGTCGTTGCACTTGCACACGTTGTGTTCGCACGTGCCGTGGCCTGAGCAGTCGTTGGGGCACGCCGGCTCGGCGCACGACGGGCCGCTCCAGAGCAAGCCGCAGGCGCACGTGCCGTTGATGCAGGTGCCATGGCCGCTGCATCCGGTGGGGCACGTGCGCTCGGCACATGCGGCACCCACGTAGCCTGCCGGACACTCGCACAGGTCGGGCGCCTTACACGTGCCGCCATTCTCACACACTGGAGAGCACACGGGGACTGAGCAGTCGCTGCCCTGCCAACCGGCGTCACACTGGCAGCCAAAGAGGTTGTGCCACACGCTCAGAGTGCCGTGGCCCGAGCAATGAATTCCCGAGCTGGGCGCCGCCGCTGCCGCCCAATGGATGAACAGTAGGAGGCGAACAGGGGAGGCCAGAGGCGTCGAGGCTCCTCTCGCACCGCGCAGCATCCTATCCAAACACACGGGACCCTTCGTGTTTCGTCAGAACTTCGCGCCGGAAATCCTCGAACCTAATTCCTACCATAGTAACCGAGTGGCGGCCGTGCATTCATTCACAGTCAATGTTAATTCGACACCCTGTTCACAGGAGCGTCCGAAACTCCGCATCTTCGCCAACTTCGTCATCATGCAAGACGGCAGGTCGACTCCATTAAGGGCGACTCAGGTCGAAGTCGACCCCAATCAGACGCGCAACACGGCCGAGATCGCCCTGCTACAGCCGTACGACACCAAACCGACCACTTTTGCGAGCTGGCGTTGCATAATCTGTATCATGACCGCCGCCCTCACCTGTGGCATCACAACGGGTGTGGTTATTTACATCGAGAGCATGGACTCAGAATCCCCGAGCTCGCCGACAGGCGAATGCGCGAAGGCGAAGGTCCAAGTCGTCCAGTCGATCCCCCTCGGCAGTCCCGCCGATCCCTACAGTGGCGCTCCCTACATCCCTCCGATTGGTGGCTCCGTGCCCAGTTGGGAGGCCTTCGTACGGCTCGCGAATGAGTCAACGACGACGCTGGACTTCACGGCCATGTACTTTGACCTGCTGGGCCTCGAGGATCGCCAACAATTCAATGCGAGCGAGATGCAGGCCTTTGGTGCCGATCGCGGCGAAGCTGTCTTTGCAGCACTCGAGGCCGCCGCGATGCGCGGCGTCCAGATGCGCATCCTGCTCGGCACGCTCAACGACCCGATGAACAGCACAGAGGTGCGCACGCTGCTCAGCTACCCGAGCGTTAAGGCGCGCACCTGGAACCCAGTCAAATGGTACGATGGCGGCATCATGCACATGAAGCTGTGGCATTCCAACGGGCGCGCCGCTTATCTGGGCAGTGCCAACACCGATTGGAAATCGCTCGCGCAGGTTCAGGAGTTGGGTGTGCTGGTCAATGGCACTGCGGCGACGGCCGACCTTGGGCGCCTCTTTGAGACCTTTTGGAAGTGGGCGAGCCCCGACGTGCCTGCTCAGCAGATGATCGTGTTCAGCGACAAGTACGCGGCACCGCTCACTCTGCCGCCGTGGGACATCAACGTGCCGCTCGAGCTCAGGGTGCCGATGGCTGCGCCCTTCGATCTGTTGGCTTCGAGCCCACTCGCGGCCCTCTCGAGTGTGAGTTCCCCACAGCTGCTCTGCCCAGACGAGGAGGATCCTGAGGCCGCGGCCGCGAACGCCTATGTCTCAGCGTCACCTGGGGGCGCCGTCACCGCCGGCCGCACCTTCGACCAAGCTGCGCTGATCGACACCGTCCGCTCCGCTACGACTAACCTGTCACTGAGCGTGATGGACTTTTTGCCGGCGAGCAGCTATACGGGCGGGCACGGCTCGGGCCCACTCTACTGGCCAGAGCTCGTCAACGCCGTGCTCGCAGTGGCCTACTCGAAGCCCGTGCGCGTACGTGTGCTGGTGAGCCGCTGGGCTCACACGAGCAAGATGATGGGCCCCGCGATGAAACAGCTCGCTGACGGCCTTGCCGCGTGCACGACGGCTTACCCGACGTGCGCGGGCTCGCTCGAGGTACGTCAATTTGAATTGCCTGGCTGGCAGAACACCACCGGCCCGAACGCGACCTTCCCGCCCTATTCGCGAGTCAACCACGCCAAGTTCATCGTGAGCGATCAACGCGCCAATGTCGGGACGTCGAATTGGGAGTGGGGCTACATGTACCAGACGGCGGGCTCGTCATGGAACACCAACGACACCAAGATCGTCGCGGCCGTGCAGCAGATCTTTGACCAGGGCTGGGAGAGCCCATTTGCCGTGCCGCTGTAGAAGCGTGATGATTCGGGCGGGGACGCGGGGTGTGTGGTGATAGTCCCGATTGTTAGCGTGTGAGGTGTGCTTCCAGCACCTTTCCTGAAACCTGGGTCCGATTTTCGACCTCTGGTCGAGGAGGAGACAGTGCTGAGTCCTAGACCTTAACAGCCATGTTCACACTCGTCCCCCGCTCTGAGCCGCTGAAGCCCAACCGCCCTCCTGCCCGGGTGGATCGCTCGCGATAGATGGCCGCCCGCGTCGTCCGGGAGCTCTCGCACATGAGCAGCTCGGACAAAACGCGGATGGCGAACACTCCTGCACCACCTTATGAGGGCGCGACGAATGCCCGCGGTGAGCCGCATGGGGAGGGCCGTCGCGTCTTCTCAAGCGGACACATCTATGAGGGGCAGTGGGTCGACGGCAAGACGGAAGGCTTCGGCCGGTTCACGTACCCCGATGGCCAAGTATTCGAGGGTCAGTGGATGGGCGGGCGTCGCAATGGGCCGGGGAAACTCATGATGGTCGGCGGCGAGACGATCACTGGCAAATGGGTCGACGATGCCCTGAGCGGCCCGGTGCGGCGGTACGCTACGCCGGAGGAGGCTCCCGCACTTGCACCCAACGGGCGGCAGGAGCGCGCGCCCATCGAGGGGAGCCCAGGCGCGCCGAGAGCTGCTGCGGCCCCGCTGGCCATGCCCGGGGGCAGCGGCATGATGGCGCAGCAGCAACAGGCCGCAGCAGCTCAGGCGGACGTGCAGTGGCTGCGCGAGTCGCACGACGTGGTGTGGCAGCTCAACGTGGAGCTACAGATGGAGAATGAGAAGCTCGTCGCCGAGAATCGCCGGCTCCGTCTCAAGCTGCGCACGATGCTCCAGGAGCAGCAGAACAATGCGAGCAGCCAGAGCAGCGCCTCTGGCGTCTCGATCGCCACGGCCCAGAACAAGCCCAGCAACTGTGGCAGCAGCAGCCAGAGCAGCGCGAGCGAGCCTCCGAAGGTGGTTGAGGGGAGGCTGCGGCGCAAGAAGAAGACGACTGACGAGAAGAGCGCCAGCGCCAGTGCCAGCGCCAGCGCGCAAGACTTGTCGTTGCTCAGCAAGCTGCTCGAGATGTCGAAGCCTCGGCCCAACGAGACGGCGGCGGCGGCGGCGGCACCGCCCAAGGTGGCGCCCGAGTCCGATGCCGACGCGCGCGAGCGCCGGCGCAAGATCGTTCACGAGCTGTGCGAGCGTGCGCAGGCTGAGCTACGCGATCGCGCGAGCGCCCGCGCGTGGACCGCGTTGCATCGCCTCGACAGCGCGAGCGAAGTCGAGCGCTTTGCACGGAGCCTGCTCGCGATGCTTCTCGAGCCGGTGCGCAAGCTGCCCGTCGAGTCAGACCGGGCGCTGCAGGAGGCAGCGGAGCGCGTGCGCGAGGCGCTCGACGCGGTCCTTGGCTGGCCCGAGGCCCTCGAGCGCATCGTGCGCCATACTGGTAGGGAGCTTTCGCAGCTGCTAGAGCTCAGCGAGCTTCATCTGGAGGGCCTCCCCCTTGGCGCAGCGGGCGCGGGCGTGGCGGCCCTGCTGGTGCGTGCGAGCCGACAGCTCAAGTCGCTCGACCTTGGGCGTACCGGCTTGGGCGATGTGGGGGCGAGCGTTCTCGCCGACGCGCTGCGAACCGGCGGCGGACGCCTCTCGCTGCTACGGCTGCACGAGAACCGCATCGGCAACACGGGCGGCAGCGCACTCGCGGCGCTGCTCGCGAGCCAGCAGCTCACCGTGGGCGCCGTTGTGTCCGCGCGGCTCGAGAAGGTCGATCTGCGCGCCAACACCTTCGACTTGGTCACGGAGCAGGCCCTGCGGCAGGCCGGCGGCTCGCGCATCATTCTCAACGAGCGCGAGCTGCAGGATTCAGCCGCCTGTTTCTCCGGCGGCGGCGCCGCTAGCGCTGGCGGCTGTGTGGCCAGCCGCGGCTCGTGCGATGTAGACAGCTTCCTGCGCTTCGTCAGCACCAGCGCTCCGGCGCCGCCCGCACCGGTGCCTCCTCCACGGCCTTCACTTGGCATCAGTGACTACGGCCAGGGCCAGAGCCGCACCGATGCCGACGCGTTCCTCAACTTTGGCCGCGGCAGCTGCAGCGGGGCCACGGCCAGCGCCGCGGCCAGCGCCGCGCCGGCCAGAGGCGTGAACGGCATGGAACAGCAGATCCACCTGAGCTTTCCCATTGGCGGCGGCGGCGGCGGCGGCGGCGGCGGCGGCGGCGGCGGCTGCGGCGGCAACGCACCGGCGCCGCCGCCGCCCTCGAATCCGCCGCACCCTGCTGCTGCTGCCAGCGGCATCGGCGCGCCCAGCGGCACCAGCGGAAGCGGCGCTGACGCCGAGGGCTTCCTTCGTTTCACTGCTGGTGGTGGCGCGGCCAGTTGTGCATCGGCGCCTCCCGCCCGCATGATCCCGCCTCCGCGCACGGTCCCGCAGCGCACCAGCCTGCAGCCACCTGCAGCTCAGCCGGCAGCTGCTGCCGGTGGCGGCAGCTGCTCGGACGCAGCGACCTTCCTGTGCTCATCATGTGGCGGCAGCTCAGCCAGTAGCAGCGGCGGTAAAGGGGTGAGCTTCTCGGCGGCGGCTCAGGACTCGCTGTCAGCGGCCGACTTCCTCTCCTCGATAGGCAGCTGAGGTGGCTTTCAGCCGCGAGGGGTGTGTGTAGACTGTTTCGGTGACGTCGTGCGTGCTGTCGTGTGTGCGGTGTCGGTGTGCGCGTTGATGGTGCGGGGATGGCCGATTTCGCGAGCGACGCGCGGACGGATGTCCGGTACTCCGCGGGTTGACGGGTGAAGAACGGACGCCTCAACGAAGAAGTAGCGACGTCTAGCGCGGACTGGTCCCGCAGCAGGAGAATAATGTGTCTTTCGACCGCGACGACCTGCTACCTGGGACTTGTACCGCTGGGCGGCCAATGGCCGATGCGGGCCGCTCCACTGCGCTTTCTGCGCTCTGCGCGGTCGCCGCACGCCGGTCCCGCCCCCACTCTGCGGAAAAACTTCTATTAACTTGTTGGGTATTAGTTTAGCCTCCGTCAGCGGTCATCAACATCATGATGGATGATGCACACGGAGCGGAGCTTTCTGCACATGATGTGCAAAGATCCGGTGACCGCCGACACGATACACACGGAGAATACTGTTGCTCAGTGTCGGTGTCGCTGTGCGTTCAAGATGAGATGAGCACGAGCGAGGTGCCCAAGAAGCTAACGCCGAAGAGCCCACCGAACACCTTGAGCTTCGCCGGGACGCTGACATCGGCGAAATTCTCTTTCGAGAGGAAGCTTGGCAAGTTTTTCTGCACCGACGTCTTTGGCGTCGGGCCCTGGAAGAACATGTAGCCCTGCCTATTAACCCCAAAGGGGTCCTCTGTGGTGGTGCGCGGAGGCCAGTTGATCCCGACCTCGAGCTTCTGGCGCCGCTGCTCGGCGGGAGGCATTTTGGCAAGCCCCTCCTGGATCTCGACGATCGTAGGCCACAGAGAGAGCTCCTCGTTGAAAGTGTCCTTTGGCACCGGCAAGCCGCCCGACGGCGTGGGCGCGGCCTTAGCCTTGGGCTGGTTGGCGCCAAGGCTGCTGAGCAGTTTACCGAAGTCGAACTGCATGCGAACGGCCGGTGCCCGCATGGGTGGGCGCATGCCCAGCGCATGCCCAGCGAGCAGTGAGATGAGGATGAAGCGCGCCATTACTTGTAATGTGTCGCAGCAGACGATCACGCGTAGAATTCGCCGAGGTTGCATATGGGTCTCGTCATTTGCCGAACAAGAGAAGCCGAGGAGACCCTTCAACTTTCTCTCGAATGCAAAGTGAGCGCTCGAACTGCTTCCCGCCGTTTTATATCATAGACCTTTCGGCGCCGTTTCGTGCTTTGGGGGTGAACGACAGTCGCCGCCGTGTTTCGACCCAAGCGCTTCGGAGAAGCATGGTCAAGGGTGGCTTCACCGAACTGCAGCGGACCGCCGTGTGGGCAGAACGTATTGCTCTCGAGGTGCATGAAGCGCCACCCGCCTGTGAGACCACTTGGAGCAGCATGTGTGCGTGTATTTACGCCACTGACCTGCTGACCACCCCTGTGCGCAGAACCACCACGAAGCAGCGCTGCCGAGCTCGCGGTACAGATACACGCGCCTATTGCCACCAAAGCTCAACCCAATCGTGCCGCAGGACGTGGAGCAGCTCTACGACGGAAGCTCAGTGATGCCTGCATTTCCGCCTGGCTTCCTAGAGCTGAACGCACCACGGCAGCGGCCACCAGTGCTTGGCAACCCGCTTTTTGGCTTTTCGTGCCACCCGATCCCTGCGCCGGTGAAGCCGGATGCGTCCGGCAAAAGCGGTCACTCCGCAGCAGCCGCAGCCAAGCTCGCTGAGCTGCAGGAGAAACTCAACGTGGAGAGGGGACTTCGAGCCGAATTGGAGGCAAAGCTCGCGATGCGCTACGGCAAGTGATCGCGAGTACGCATTCCGACGGCGAGACGCGTGAGCGCCTACCAATGCGCCCGGGTCCTGGCGGACTGCGTGTATCGTAGCCGTGCCAGCGCCTCGTACTCGAGTGAATGATCAACGCACGCTGAGGCGCGAGTGCAGTGAGCAGGCTCTGGAGCGTGGGCCACTCGCCGGCCGGTTTGAGCAACGACTGAGAATCTCGCCGTCTTCGATCTGTAGGTGTATATGTAGGTCCACGTACGTGCCGATGGTACCTCGCGTGAAATTTTTCAATCAAGACTCAGGTATTCACACCCCGCGGGGTGCGTAACTATCCCTATGGCGGGACTTGTCTCGCTCGCGGGCGTTTGGTCGGCTTCGGCAAGCATTCAGCCGCTCTCCGACCCAGCTGGGAGCTGGGTGCCGTACGCGCCCATGAGCGACGAATTCGACGGAGCGGAACTCAATTCGAGCAAGTGGAGCACTGACTATACACAATGGGCCGGGCGACAGCCAGGCCTTTTTGACGCGTCCAACGTCAAGGTGGCGAACGGTAGCTTGACGCTCCTGGCGCAGAGTGGGCATCGCAACTCGTCCTGGCCAGTCGGATACGACAACTACACGACAAGCGCCTTGCACAGCGTCGACAAGACTCTGCACGGCTATTTCGAGGTACGATCACGGAGTGGCAGCAGCTCCATCTCGTCGAGCTGGTGGTTCCACTGGAATGACGGGGCCGGCACCTGGACGGAAATAGACGTCTTCGAAAGCGAAGGCTCCGATGCGCAGCAGGCTTCCTGGCACAACTCCTCCATGTTCTGCTCCCATACCCACATCTTTGCACTGGCTGGGGTCCCGCAGGACGAGTTGCCAGCAGAGTGTGGCTGTATGCCCGACCCGCCGGGGGACATCGGTCGCACGCGCGGTCGGTACAAGGATGATCGCGCCTGCTCCCTCGGCGGTTGCATGGGCATATCGTTTGCCATCGATCAGGGCTTCCACGTCTACGGCCTGGAGTGGAATCAGAGCATGGTCGGATTCTACATTGACGGAGCACCAGTGGGGAAACTGCCAGCGGCCTGCCTCACGGCGCCAATCGGGATGGACTTTGACCGTGAGACGATGCCGGACTGGATGGGTCTCCCTGATCCGGCAACACTGCCCGACGTTCCTTTTGAGATCGATTACGTGCGTGCTTGGAAGAGGACGGCAGACGTACGGTCGTACGCCCGTAGCCCCGTGCCCGCGCAGTAACAATCATCGTAAAATAGTCACAAAACAAGGACGTCCAGGGCCGGCCCGGCCCCAAGATCATTCTCCTCTCTCACTAAAATGTCGGCCTACGCCGAATATTGTTGATGGCTGATCCAACGCCTAGGTCGAATCATGGCAACGGGGTGGACCATTAACAAGGGGTTTTCAAAACTGATCATTAGTGACTTGTAACTAGATAACGGTTCACCCCACCCTTGTCCCTTCGTTGCCTGTTCTCGAGGGCGATCAAAGCTTTGCTTTAATCCAAGCCCAATATGATTGAGTTGCGTCCACGGACTTTTTCATGACTGTCACTGAGATATCTTCGGCATAAGAAAAATGCAGATTGAGCTTGCAGCCGTTGCTGAATTGTGCGAGAGGTAGTGAGTGGAGGCTACTTTCAATCAAGTAGCCATTTTCATCACGCACATGCAATTGCTCAATTGGCCGTCCTCTTGCGGCAACATACGCCTTCCGTGCATCGTCGATAGTCTGCGAAGGACTCATCAGTGCCCGTATCGGTTCGATTGGAATGCCACTGCCCAGGATGCACTTCATGAAGACATGGATCTTATCACACTCCATTTCCGTTTGCTTCTTACCGCAACCAAACTTTTGCGCATGCTCGCCCACAAGGGCATCCTTCACAATCTTTGCCGTCCTCTCCATGCGCTGCCACCCTTATTGTGTCGAGGCAAAAGTGGGGGTTGGACTTCCGGTCTCGCCCCGCGCGCGGTCCGATGGGCCAGAGCACAAGGGGCCGTGGACCCGGGTTCTCGTCAGTTTCGGCTAGCTGTGAATGAAAACTCGAACTCACTATTTTTGGTATGCATTCAAACACCGAACATCGTCATAACGAGCAAAGCATGCACGCAAAACTCGGTTGCGGCTTGCGCTGTTAAGATGATTGTCGCGAAACAAAACCGCGTTGCCCATTAATTGTCGGTTTGTTTCGCGATAGTCATTAGCTTGCTCGCCGGTCTGAAAGAAAAGTCTTGAGGTATCGCCGTGTCGTCCGGTACAATTAACTTTCGCTGACAGGACTGACTTCAACGTGCGCTCTTAACGCGATGTCTCTCGAGGTAATGCTTCGCGAGATTTCAGCCCCACGCGGGGCTGTTATGTAAAGCGGCCAGTCGACCGCTTACAACGCGATGTACTTTTCAGTGTTCAGTTGCGCCGCGGCGGGCTGCGGCCATGACGATGAAGCTGCTCCAAGGTGCGGTGGGGGAGGATCCATGGTGAGGATTGAGCTCGTATAGCCGCGCGCGGCGGTCTGATTGGCTATAATTGAGAGCGCATTGGAGTGCGGCACATTGGGCATTTGCCATTGTCCACGGCGCGCAAGCAGTGCGCGTGGAACGCTCGGCAGCAGCAGTGCGTCCACTCAGCCGTTATCTGCGCGATGGCAGATAGGCAGATAGGGCACTCGAGAGGCTCGCCACCTTCGTCCTCGAGCTGCCGCAGCATGGGCAAGGCCTTTTTCCCACCCGGGAAACAGATCTGTGAAGGAGCCGCTCCGTGCGCGAGCAGCGACCCGATCAGCGAGGCGCCTTGAGAGGACGAGGAGGATCGCATCACCGCCAACTGAAGCGCGGAGAGGCCCACGAGACCACCAGTAAAGGCACCGGCTGCTTCGTCCCACTCGGGCTCGTCGAGCGCATCGACGCCGAAGCACATGGGTTCGTCGGTGAGCGCCCCGAGCTGCAGCAGCTGCTCCACGAGTGCGGGCGAGCCTCGCGCAACCGCCACGTGCAGTGCACTCTGGCCGCCGGTAGCACACGAGAAGCCACCGCCCGCGCATCGGCACGAGGTGGCATTCACAGAGGCGCCATGACGGAGAAGCAGCTCGACGGCATCGTGAGCGCCACGATACACGGCGAGCCACAAGGACGGAGCGCATAGCGCATATTGGCCGGCGCGCACGTGCGTTGCAGATCGTGTGTCAATCACGCCCGCCTTGGTGGCGAGCGCACCCCAGTGCGCGATACCGGACGGGTCGTCGCGACGTACGGCGTTCACCAGCTCCGCGGCATACACGTCGCCCGCGACATCCTTGACGGCGGCGGCGATGCGATTCACCCTATCGGCGAACGACATTGCGACGCGGCGGCGGCGGCGGCGGCGGCGGGCGCTCGGACGGCTTGGACCCCACGCATCTTTCGTAGCTCTTTCCTCTAAAGATCCTCAATGCGACGAAACCGACGCCCTCTTCGGCGCGGCACTCGAGGGGACTCGCTGAGAGAACGAGCCTGAACGTCTGCACGAACGCCGCCGTTACATGTGCACTTGAATGTTTGACAAAACCCGTTGGCGAGCGCAGTTTTTGCCGCCGATTCGCGGTGCGGGCGGGTGGCCGATGGTTCTCATTGACCGCTCCGACCTGCCGCAGGTCTGGACGACGGTCAAGAAGGCGGCGCACGACAACGCAGACACGCCGACGGTGCTGCTGCTTTGCTCGCACAGCACCGACTCAATTGCTGCTGTCTCGCTGCTCACGAAGCTGCTGCAGGACGAGGGCGTGCCTCACAAGGTTGTGCCGGTGGCAGACTACGCCGACCTGTCGCGCGTGTACGTGCGGCAAATCGCGTCGGCCAACGAGCTGCGCAGCATATTCCTCATCAATTGTGGCGGCATAATCGACCTCATGGGCCACTTCCAAGCGACGCTCGACGAGGAATTCAGCGATGGCAGCGGCAGCGACAAGGCGGCACCGCGGAGGGCGACTGAGCTGCCGCACCCCGAATGCCGCTGGTACATCCTGGACTCGCACCGGCCCTACGCGCTCGAAAATCTCTACTACGATGCCAACGAGGAGGAGCCGCCGAACGTGTACGTGGTGCATGACGGCGAGACACATGCCGAGCTCGAGGACATACTTGCGCAGCTGCCAATCCTCTTCGATGCGTCCGACGGCGAGGAGTCGGAGGACGAAGATGAGCCAGAGCGGCGGCAGCGGCCTCGCGTGACGCTCGGCGAATATCACGGCATGTCGCCTGACTCGCAGCGCGACCGGCGCCGGATCCTCAAGCGGCTCACGCGTCGCTACTACGCGGCGTCGTGGCACGGCACGGCGGCCTCTCTTCTGTGCTACTCGCTGGTGCAGGCGCTCAACAAGGGCTCGAACGAGCTGCTCTGGCTCGCCATCCTCGGGCTCACCGACCAGCTCGTGCACGAGCGCATCGAGCACGAGAAGTACGTTGAAGAGGCGCAGTTGCTGCAGGCGGAGGTGGGAGCTCTCAATCAGGATGGGGCGACCGAGGAGCGCAGGGAGGTGGTCCCGGAAGAGGGCGGCCCGTCCGTGAGCGTGCGCCAGCACATCACGTCGCGCATGCGCCTCGCGAACGTGCAGGAGCTCCGCCTCTCCCTCATGCGCCATTGGACCGTCTACGAGGCGCTCCACCACTCGCCGTACATCGCCTCGCGGCTCGGGCTGTACCAGCAGGCAGGGCGGGACAAACTCGACGTCTTCCTCGCGCGCATGGGCATCCCGCTCGAGGAGTGCCAGCAAGAGTACAACTACATGCGCAAGCAGTACAAGGCCGACGCACTATACGAGAAGATGCTGCACTATGGCAACGAGTTTGGCCTCGTCAACCTGACCTACCCCTCGTTCCGCTCCATCTCCGGCTACGGTCACACGCAGATCGCCGCGGCAGACCTCGTCTCGGCGGTGGCGGCGGTGCTCGAGCACTTTGACGCGAGCACGCCCGACGGCGCGGGCGCGGGCGCCTTCGCCGCCGCGCAGAGCGCCCTCACCACCGGCCTGCGCGTCGGTCTAGAAACGGCGCTTCGCGAGGGCGCAATGAAGCGTGGACTCGACCGCGCCAAGGAACTGCTGCGCGCGACGGTGGCGGTGGGTCACTCGGTCCTAACTGCCAAGGAGTACACCAACTTCGGCGATTTCCACAGCGTCGTGCTCAAGGCGGGCGGCGACACGGCACACTTCCTGCACCCGCTTGCGCTGACGAAGCTCGCCCTCTTCGTCGCGGACGCCCTGCGGGAAGGGACGCCCTCATTGCGCAACGGCAGTGCCAAGCCGCTACTCATGTCGGCGCCAAATCCAGAGGAGAGTCCCCCGACCTACCTGATCGTCGCCGTGCTCGGCTCGGCGCGCTGCTGGCGCGCCGGCGGCAAGAACTCGTTTGGCAGTGCCTTCGCACGCGCGGCCGAGAAGACGAACGCGCACATTGCACACGATGGCTTCGACTCGGCTGTGTGCAAGGTGGCGGCGGCGGATCACGAGCGCTTTCACGAGCACATCGTCCTCGAGCTCGAGCGTACCGACTGAGCGCTCGGGCAGGCACGGCGGGCCGATGCAGCCGAAGGGGGCAGCTTGGCAGCGTGTAGCTGCTGAGCGCGACACTTTCGTGGTGCCGAGGCGGCGGCGACAATCATGCAGCATGCGTACGGGAACTACTACAGTACTGGCAAAGGCTCGGCAAGAATAGGGCACTCTTCTTCATTCTTCTCTTGCGCAATGCAGAGCTTTTGTCGTTGGTCTTTGAGATGTGCCTACGGTATAGCCAGAAGCACAGGTAGTCTGTGCGTGCCTGGACGGCGCGGAGGAGAGACCGTTGCCCGATCTGGGGTCCTAGCCTCCGCTGGCGCGTTTTCTGAGTCTGTGCATCTCTAAATACTTCGCTGAGAGTCTATCTCGTTTTTCTCGTTTACACGCCCTTCAGCTAACCCTTCAGCCCGTTAGCGTTCCTTTGACCTTTCTACTTTCTTAGATCTTACCGCGTCGCCCATGACCGTTAGATTCGTCAGATACGTCCGACATCGTCGTGCGAGATTTGGTCAGTGGCCCTGGTCCCCGTCCTACGGTAGCTACTGTGAGCGTGCGTACTCTCAGCTGCCTCGAGGTCGAGCTCAATGATGCGTCTAGGTATTCTTCACTCCCGCCATCGTATCTTCACAGTGGCTAATCGTAAACGTCAAAGCAAGAACTGGCCATCGGTCCGAAAGCCAAGCGAGAAGCTCGGCTCGGGCGCACTCCCGGGGCTGGGCAGCAGCGCCTCCGTGTGGTGGGCCCACGCGCGTGGGAAGTAGAGCACGTCGCCGGGCCGGAGCACCGCCTCGAGCGGCGTGGCGATAGCGTCGAGCGCCGCCGCACTTAGCCCATCGGGAGGAGTCGACCCTGTGATGTCCACCATGAGGCGTCGCGCGAGGGGCGACGTAGCCGGGTACGGCCGGAGCGCCTCGAGCGCGTCCGCGGGCCAGAGCAGTAGCCGCTTCTCACCGCGTACCTGGGCCAGGTACGAATCCGTCTCGTCGTAGTGCAAAGGGCTCAAAGTGCCTGGCGATGAGACCCAGAGACGCCCTAGAGGCGTCGTCGTGAGTGGATGCCGGCGCAGCCGCGCCAGCAGCTCGCGTGGCCCGGGCCATCCACGCTGCCGCTGCCGCTGCTGCTGCTGCCGCCGCCGCTGCGGCTGCTGCTGCTGCTGCTCGGGAAGGAAGCTGAAGTCAAGCTCGCGCATCATCGAGTACGGCGCGAGAGCCTGCAAGTAGCAGCGCTCGCCCGCGCCATACATAAGGGGCGAGCGGCTGGCGCGACCCACGTGTAAGCGGTCGGCGAACTCTGCGACGTTCATGATCGTGGTGCGCGACGGCGGAACCACCGCACCAGAGCGCACGTCCGGGTGAGACTCACGGCAGAACGTGACGCAATTACTTGGTGCCACACGCACCATCGCACGCTGCATCGAACGCACCAGGCGCGGCAACGACCATGACCGGAGCGCTGGCCACTGAGCGCCGACACCTCGGAAGAGCACGGGTGCGTCACGCTTACTGACCGCAGCCCAAGCCGCAGCCAGCGCTTCCTCGCGAGCCTCGCCCGGACGGCAATCGAAGGTTTGCACGGGCACAGATGGCGTCACCCACAGCTCAGGAAGCTCGTCCGTGATGAGTACGCCGCTACGCGAGCGGCTTCTGCCCACGGAACGAGTCCCTTCCAGCAAATCCTCGGCTTCGGGCGGGACCAAATTGGCCAGCTCGTGCCGTGCCAAAGCGGAGAACTTGCTCAGCCGCAGGCCATCAGCAGCAGCCTCCTCCATCAGCCGATAGCATGCCACGGTATACCCAGCGCTGACGCACTCGAGCATCAGGCGCTCGTACGCGGATGAAGACACGTGCCGACCTCGATGTCGAATGGCTGCGATCGCGCTGAACGCGGCACCGATGTCGGATGGCAGCTCGCGAGCCGGGAAAAGCCACATCATGCCACACAAAGCGTCGAGCGCGCACAATGAAAAAAAGTTCTAAAAACGACCTTGGTGTTTCCCGCCTGGAGAGGGCCGCTCGCTTGCGGATCCAGCGGACCCCATACGGTTGTGGTCGTCGAGTTCGTCAATGGAGTGCAATGGCAGAGAAGACTGTGGCTTTGACGATGGCCGACTGCGTCAGCTACGGAACATCGCAGCCGACCGCCTCGGTTCCTTCTGTCCTCTTCTACCAGGAGTACTTTGGTCACGACGTGCACCTGCTCGAGCAGTGCCATGAACAATTGCGCTCAGGATCGCGGGCGTGCATCTTCCTTGCGGGAGACAGCAGCCTCGACAACAAGTTCTGGTTCAACTCCGCGACGGAGGCGATCAACGGTTACGAAAGGGTACTGCGGCCGCCGCGAATGAAACAGGACGTGTGCTACTGGATTAATGCAGAGCTCGTGCGGCGCGGCCTCGGGACGCAGCACTTCTGCCTAAATGCAGCTGTCGAGGCCACTTCGCTCAACAGTCGCTCGTGCTGCACGCTGCTGCCTCAGGATGCACTCATTCGTGACAAGCTTTCGGCCAAGGACACGCTGATCGTCTCCATCGGCGGCAACGACCTCGCTCTCAACCCGGTGCTCGCGACAATCCTCAATATCGTGCCGCTACTCTGCTGCACGCCCGAGGTGTGCATCGAGAAGTACGCGTGCGCGTGCCCTCCGAACCTGCATGTCGACCTCGGCTGCTGCGGCTGCGGCTTGCCCGGCTGCATGGTAAGCGCCTTCGGCTGGCCGCCCGGCATGGCCTACTTTGTGGACCTTTTCAAGAACCGCATCGAGAACTACATCAACCACATACTGAATGGGCGTAAGCCCGCGCTCGTCGTCGTGTGCATGTACTACTTTTTGGATGTGCACGGGCGCGGCTCGTGGGCGGACGGCTTCCTGTCGGCGATGTGCTACGACTGTGCGCCCACGCGCCTGCAGGCGGCCATCAAGCAAATATTCGCACTTGCCACCTCACGCATCCAGATCGACGGCGGCCGCGTCCGAGTACTGCCCTTTCCGCTCTTCGAGGCCCTCGACGGCAACGACACCGAGGATTACGTGCAGCGCGTGGAGCCGAGCGTGCGCGGTGGTGCCAAGATGGCGTGTGCGCTCGTCGATGCTGTCTTCGGCTCCTTCGATGGAGCGAGCGGGGGCGGCGCTGCCGCCGCCAGCGCCAGCGCGGCGCCAACCAACGCCGCCATGATCGGTGCGCGGGTCTGGTGAGAACTGTAATGAACCGGTGTCAAGCAGGATGCATGTAGTCAATTAGGTGCTGGTGCTCTGCGAGTACATAGATGTAGCCTCCGAATACTTATGATTTAACGGTCAGAAAACGTCGAATATGCGCGCGATCAGTCTGCGACGATGACACTCCCTATAGCGATGACTGCATCGCGTGGAGCAGCGGCTCGATCGACGATGCGGGATCTGGCGAGCCGGCAGCAGCAGCGGCGACGGCGGCAGCCGCGACTCCAGAAGTGGTGGACTTCGTCATTCCGGCAGTTGCGGCAGTCTTTGCGGCAGTGCTCATCAGGTCCGCAGTCTGGCGGAGGGCTGCAGCGGCGTCCGTCATGGGCGGCGGCGGAACAGTAGGGTTACACATTGCGTCCAATGCGCTCATGCCGCCAGCATCAAAGTCCATCTCAGCTGGTCCTCTCTTTTCAGGGTCGAGGGCCCGCTCGAGCTGGTAGGCGAATGGCATGGTAACGGAGGCCATCGCCACACAGCGCGCACGCCACCTTGCACACACGGGCCGCTCCACCGTGACAGGTACCAATCCTGACGACGGATAAGTGACAAGCGCGCCAATAAGTGCGTGGCGAAAGGCTGCCGATGAGGCTGTCATGAATACCCCATTGTGCTCGTACATGTATCCGGAAAAACCAAACGAACCTGACGAACTCGTGAACCACACAGCTTTATCCTGACGAACTCGGGCACTGCTTTGCTTTTCAACTGGGTGTTCAGTTGACATTTCTTGACTTGACTTGCGTTGATTTCCCGCGGCACCATATGGCCGCTCTCGCCCTCGCCACGGGCTTGCCGTTCTCCGCGGAGGAAATCGCCTTTCAGGCTGGCGACCAGGAAATCACCATCCAGGCAACAGCGAGGCTCCCGGCGCTGCAGCTCATGCATGGCGAGATCCCGGAAATCAGCGCGCTCCAGCAGCAGCCGGTGCCGCTGTGGCTCGCGCTATGGCTCAAACGGCGTGGCAAATGCCGCATCATTGCGCCCGACTGGCTGCATCCGGAGGCACTCGAGGAGAAGCTCGCCGAGGAGAAGCGCAGCGCAAACACCTTTGCGACTACGCCGTACCACTACCTCGAGATAGCATATGAGCTGCTCAACACGGCAGAGGATGACCTGGAGCGCCTCGACCCCAACCGCATCCGCGTGGCACTGGCAGACCTGGAGGACACGCGCCGCGCCAAAATCGGACGCGGCTTGCGCACCATCGATCAGACCGTCGATCACATCAGGCTGCCGGACATTTCTGCCACGGAGCTCAACAGCATCCGCGGTGTCGCCACAGGCGCGCTGGACTCGCTACGGAAGCTCGAGGGGCTCGGCAGCGGCGGCGCCGGAGACGGCGGCGATGGCGGAGGCGGCGGAGGCGGAGGCGGAGGCGGAGGCGGCGGCGGCGGCGGCGGCGGAGGAGGCGGAGGCGGCAACGCAAGGCTGCAGGATGCGCTGAAACGCAGGCGGGCATAACACCTGCGCAGCATGCTGACTCCAAGGATGGAGTGAGTGGAGTCTAGCCAGGGAGTCTAGCCAGGAGTTCCCGACGGGGCGTGCTTCTGCGGAGAGAGCCTGCGGTTTCCGAGCTTGGTCACGCGGCGCGTATGCTGCGTGAGTGTTCGACCGCACGTATACCGGCCCAGGCCGGCCTTGATCGGCGAAAACGACGGCACGCCCGACCGGCAACACCGCCCGCGCGGCGCGATGGCCGACACCGTTTCCGGACGGGAGAGAGGACATCGCGCGCGCCGTCTGACACTGTTGAAACACCACATAGGGTTACCGCCTCCTGAGTAGTGAAACCCGCTCGCCGGGCTCGCCGCGCTCGCCCGCTCTAACGCCCGCTCCGGCGCGGCCGGCCCGCCGGCCCCGGGCCCGCGCCACGCGCCGCGCCGAGGCATTGGGTACTATTGTAGTCCCGTGCGGCCGTGCGGTCCCGTCAAGTCGAGCCCTCGCTCGACTTAACAACATGCGGTAAGTAAACAACGCCAACTGTGGCAGCGTACTACACGTCCTCACGTGGCGAGGGGGTCTCCCCCGCAGGCATACGAAGCGTGTACGGTGTTAACAACATGCGGTGCTTAACCGAACCGGGGAGAAACCAGAAACGGACGGGACACCCCTTTCATGTTTCAAGTCCGAACTCCCGATCGCAGGCTCGAGGCTCGGCGGGATAACCGGGGCCGGTACACGACATACCACGGGATAATGACAATATCGCGATCTTCATCAACCGATGGCACCTTTTACTGTCTTTAAGTCTAATACAATATCTGCCCACGCGCAGCCCCAGCAGGGGCCACGGCGAGTGAGTCCGCTCCACTTTCAGCCGAGCCTTAACTGATCTGTTACACTTTATCTTCAACGTTCCTCATCGTGGGAGGAGCGCTCCGCCCAACGGCAAGGGAGCGCATCTCTCAACACTTCGATGAGGCCGACCGTGCGACCTCGCGCCGCCGGCGCGGGCGGCGCATGGCATGAATCCTACGGGAGAGCTGCCGTCGGGCGCGGGGTGGCTGCCACCAGACTGGTGGGGCGGCCACCGCCTGCGCCCCACGGCAAGGCTAAACGGGCCGCTCACCAGAGCGCTCGTCACCAGAGTGGGGAGAGCGGGGGAGGGGTCGTATCTCGCTGCTTCGGGGGATGATACTCGTCGCGGAGCTGCGGGGACGCGCCGAGTTGGAGGAAGTGCGCCACGCCGTCCTCGGGCCGGCGCTCGAAAAGGATCGATGGTACTTTGTGCTGCAGCTGCGGCGAGCGCCTCGCCGCAGCCATGGCCGTCTTGCAAGGGCCACCGATGAAGGTAAGGGGTTCCTCTGAAACTAGCTCGAGGCATGCCTTGTTCCGTTGGCTCGCGCGAGTCATCCTTCGCCCCGACTGCCACTCCGACGCCAGTCCACTCTGCCACTCGTTATCGAAGTCCTGGGGCGTTGACGTGCCGTCCGAGTCTGCATACGACGAACGGCGGTTCGGGTCTGGGGATGGGATGGGCGAGATGAAGAGCTCGCCCAGCTCTAACTCGTCATCCAGCGCCAGCCCCAGCTCGTTGTCCGTCAGTTCGTTGTCCGTCCCAAGGAGGAGGCTCGCTGTGCACGCGAGCGACGCCTTGTCCGAGCTAGAGCTTCTGCTGCGTCGACCGGACGCAAGGGGTGACGGAGCTCCGGACTTGGCTCCCTTTGCCCGACTCGATTGATGATTTGGGCTTTGGCGGCGGTGAGGCTTAGGGCTCAGCGCGGGGCTCTGGTTCGGAGAAGCGCGCGTGCTGTCGGTCTGGCGCCTACGAAGCTTGGGGCTCGATACCGAAGAAGCGCCCACGTCGTCGTCGGTATTTGCGGACTCATTGGGAAGGTGCGGGGAACAGGTTTCTGATTCTTGATCGGAGAATCTCACGCTGGCGCTCGCGCCCGGCGTGGGCGAGCCTCGTCCCAGGAAGGGTGACCGCCTTAAGGGAGAGGCCAGAGCTTCTTCTCCACATTGCTGGCCGTCCTCAGCGAGACGCCGCGGCATGGCGGGGCCTGCGTGCGGTGCGCCTCCCGGCCTCGGTTGGGCCGCGCTCGACACCTCGCTCGACGGAAGATGAAACTAGGAGACGCGTGTTCAGTCTCAAGTTTCCTCGGTGGCGTCGATTCTTTTCTTCCTAAACAGGAAATATTTCTATGCGACATTATGAGTAAGTTTCGTCACCACTACCCCGCGCTTCGTTAATTATGTCGTCCAACGTGACCTCACGATGTCCAGGTGGATCCAATCTCGCGCACAAATTCATGGGCATGCAACCGATGCTTGCGTCGATGACAGGTTCAGACAACGCCAACAGTTAGGCTACGCAGCCGCCTCACTTTTGGCAGCGACAGACACTTTACACAAGTCACTAAGGACGACGCGACACTGCTGACCAGACACAGTCGGTTGCACCCCACAACACTCACGAGTCATTACCATAACCATTAACGAAATGTGGCTGTCCGTTCCGAGACAGCCGCATCACGCATCGCGCCCGAAAGCTAATGCCACCGGCTAAGCTCAGGGCGCGTGTGCGTGTGACAGGTTGCTTTTCACTTTGCATGGACGTCGACTTTTTCGAAATCTTTAACCGACGGAACGTCATCTTCGGTGCTCGTGGCATCGATCGTGTTGTAGCAGAACGACGACGAGGTAACTAACATTGGAAAATGACTGCATGCATGCAACTGACCAAACTAGGAATTCGAACTCCTGATTTTGACGCAACCGTTCCTTCGGACGCCGGTTTGACAAACCGCTGTATTCTAAGCCATTGTGATGGCGCGCGTCACTTTACGCATCGCCGTCGCGTCCCTCATGAGCCTCGTGCTCGTGCAGATGAGCTGCTACTGGCACGAGCAGTCGCCGCCACTACCAACGGCTGTCGTCCTGGAGCCACTGCCGCTGCTGCGACCCGACCAAGATAGTGATCCGGCACTGAAACCGCCGCCTCAGGTCTTGAATCACCGCAACGCGCGAAACACCCTAAATCGGTCGTTAAGGAAGGCCTGGGCCGTGACGCCACCATCGACAAATCCGTCTCCGCCATCGTGGCCTCCGCCATCGCCCGCTGCACAGGCAGCGGTGCGTCCAGCACTCCTGCACCTCCGCCGCCATGAACGCGCAGGGCCAAGGACCATCGCAGTTGGTGCTCGCTCAGGCTTGCATATGGTAGGCCCGACGACGTTGCTTGGAGACCTGGTTGCATCGCGCGGTTTGATTGCAGCTTATCTGGCCGCCAGGGCTCGCCCGATGGCGCTTCTCACCACCGAGAGCCACTCGCCGCTGCCGCCGCTGCTGCCGCCGCGCCCTGGATTCAGGTCGACCAGCTGCCGCTCTCCGCGCCTCGCCGCGTGCCTCCTCGGCGCCGCCTCCTCGTCAGCGGCTAGCAGAAAGCCGTTGGCGAGTTTGCACACGCCGAACGGCACGGTGTCGCCACACGCTCGCTACAGTACGCTTCGGTTGCTCATCCACTCAATCGCCCATCGGACGGAGCCGCTCGCGCTCAGTACGCAGCTTGCTGAGATACGGCTGTACGAGGGCGGACGGCGCCTGTCCATCGCGTCGGCCGTCGCCATTGGAGGCGACGGCCCCGCGGATCTTGGCGCCGCGCGTGCCGTCGACGGCAACTATAACACCAAGTGGGCTGACGCAGCGGTGCTGCATGGCGATGGGAATGCCTCGATACTTGAGCTGCGGCTGCATGCGCCGGCACGCGTGACGTCTTATGAGCTGGTGAGCGCGGACGACCAGCCGAGCCGCGATCCGGCGAGTTGGACTCTCTGGGGCACCGCCGCCGTCTCCACTGCCGCGGCTGCCGACACTACCGCCGCCACCGCCGATGCCTCGGAGTGGTGGCTCTTAGATGCTCAACTACCGTACGCTGGGCGGCGGCCTGGCCGGCTGAGTTCATTTGGTCGGCTGCCCACGCACGGCGGCCGTGCTGCGGATGAGGCCGTTGCGTTTACCAGCTGGCCCCTGTGTGGATCTCCCGAGCACCTCGATATGCCCACCACGGCGCCCACCCTGCCCACCACGGCGCCCAATGTGCCCACCACGGCGCCCACCCTGCCCACCACGGCGCCCAATGTGCCCTCCCCGCTCATGCTGATCGACGAGCTCGGCGCCGCCTCTGCTGCTCCCTCCCTCGGTATGCAGACGCTGGGCACCTTCGAAGGCCGCGTGGCCGCCCTTGTGCCCTCCGCCGCCGTGGCCGCCGTCACACTCTTTGAGTCCGCCGCCTTCGACGGCCGAAGGCATACGCTGCCGATGACTGGCGTGCCGTGCCGTCTGCCACCAAGCGTGCGCCCACGCGTGCGCTCACTGCGCATCCAGCTGCGAAGCGACGTCGCACGGCTTCTCTACCCCGCGGGCGCCCAACACGGCGCACGCACGGATCTCGCGACGGGCGAGATGCAAGGGCAGGCGACACTGGGTAGGGCGGCGGCAGCACCGACGGATGCAGCACCGACGGGTGCAGCACCGACGGTTGCAGCGTCGGCGACTCCCGCGGCGACGGCGCGTTACCTGGATCTGGACGAGGAGGTGCCGAGCGTGGCTGATGGCGCCACCGCGCTCTGCCTCGGCGCACGCGTGAGCGGCGCCCTACTTTTCCCACAGCGTGCTTACGGTGGGTCGCCCCTCATCTTATGGCGCCGTGGTGGGCAGCGCCGTGGTGGGCATGCTCGTGCACACGCGGACGGCGCGCCCACCACGGCGCCCACCGCCGGGGAGGTGTGCGTACACCTACCGCGCCGCGTACAGTCCGTGCGCACGGTCGGCGATGATGGCGCACTGCTGCTGCCCACCGACGAGCCGGCTGACGGCGCAGCCCTCGTGATCCGTCGCTCGTTCCCTTTTGCCACGCGGCTCGAGCACCCCACACTCACGCTCGCCGCTGCCTCCTTCTCCTCCTCCTCCTCTTCCACCACCACCACCGCCACCGTCTCCTCCACCTCCTCCCCCTCCTCCTCCTCCTCCTCCGCTGCCTCCGCCTTCGAAAGCCGGCGCATCCGCGCCGTCCTGGGCAGCGCCGTGGTGGGCAGCGCTCCTCCGGCGGTGACGGTTTCGCTCAAGGCCATCTGCCTCGGCACCTCCGTGCGCTCATTGGACGTCTATGCACTGGCGCGCTGGTCGGGCCGTCTGGAGAGCGTGCAAGGTTCGCGCGGCTGCGGCGGCGGCGACGACGACGACGACGACGAGCTGGAGGGGGGCACACACGCCACCCACTCGGCGCACGACACGACGCGATTGATTGAGCTGGAGGTGGGCTCAGTGCGGCTGCGACGCGCAGACGACGGGCTCGACTGCTCCTCGCCGGGGATACTGTGCAGCTCGGCGCCGAGGACGCGCGACATGATGCTCAACACGACGCGCGACCGCGAGGCGGAGACGTTGCCGCTCCACGGCATGCTGCTGCCCTTCCGAGTGCCCAGCACGGCGCCCCGCGGCTTCCCGCCCGAACTCGCGGCTGGCGTGCACGGCTCCTTCCACGCGTATAACCCTTCGCTTCTCGCGCGTGCCGACGGTTCGGTCGAGTTGGTGGCGCGCTTCTCGAACTACAACTTCTGCCAGGCGCGCCATACGTTCGAGGCCAACCTCGCAGCCGCCAATGGCGCTCTCATGAGCTACGTGCTGCGCGGGGTGCTCAACACGACAACGTGGCAGCTCGATGAGCGCGGGTTGGAGATGTGGAGTGACGTCAACGAGCGCTTCCCCGTCGCGCAGGTCGAGTCAGTCTCAGGCCCCGAGGACCCCCGAGCCATTCAGGCGGCTGGGGAGACGTACTTGCTCGTAGCTGCTTGGGAGTCGACCAAGGTGCAGTGGCAGCACCTGCTGCGCGTCGATAGGGGGGGCGTCGATAGGGGGGGCGTCGATACCCGCATGGACGTGGATCCGCGCTACACCCTCTCGTTGCGCCCGTGGCTCGCACAGTTTGCCAGCGGTGAGAGGGAGCAGCGCGCGCGTGAGAAGAATTGGAGCCCCTTTGTTTGGCGCGGCGAGCTCTTTGTGGAGTATTCTCTCGAGCCCCGCCTGGTCTTGGCTGTGAATCGGGAGACGGGAGAGGGGACGCCGCTGCTGCCGCTCACGAGCTCCCCCGCGATGCGTGCTTGGGTGGACAAACTCGGCCCCGTGTCGGGCGGCACGCCCGCCGTCGAGCTACGCGACCTCAACGTCTTCCTGGCTCTGGCGCACGTGAAGCTCTTCAAAAAGAAGGGAGCCCGCACCGCCACCTCCAAGATGATGTACAAGCACTTTTGGTACGCGTTCGAGGCGCATCCGCCCTTTGCCATTTTGAGCGTCTCGACGCCCTTCACGCTGCCTTCTCAGCTGCCCGAGACGCCCTCGATCCAGTTCGCCACTGGGCTGCTCTACCGGCCGGCCGAGCGCGACTTGCTTGTCGCGTACGGCGAGATCGACTGCCACTCGAGCATCTCCCGTTTCCCACTGCACGCCACCCTCGATGCGACGCTCGGCCGGCGCCGGCTGGGGCCTCCCGTGCCGCTCCTCACGACGCTCGTACTGCTCGGCGCTCCATCGGCGCGTGGCGCTGATGCGGGCGGTGCCCGGGACGGCGCCATCGGCAGGGGCGCTGGCGCCGTCCCGGGCGCCAGCGAGGGCAGCGACAGACGTACCTTGGATGGCGCCGTCCCGGGCACCTCCGATGGCGCCGTCCCGAGCACCTCCGATGGCGCCGTCCCGGGCACCACCAATGGCGCCGTCCCGGGCACCTCCGAGTGGACACCTCTCGACAGGCTGATCCCAATCCTCTCTCAATTAGCAAATGCGAGCGGCGCGAGCCCTTCCAATGGTGCCCATGCCAGCCACAATCGTCGGCGCGGCCGTTGGGGCGGCAAGCGAGGCCGCGCGTCTGACGCGTCGGTCGGGCCGCGCGTGCACGTGCTCTTCGAGTCCGCGTGTGCTGAAGGTTTGGGCGCCGAGACGACGCGCCCGCTCAGCGTCGTGGGCGCGGGCTACGGCTGCTTGGACTGCGCTTGGTCAATGGCCGAGGTGCGCCGAGATGGTGAGGCGCTCGGAGATTGGGCGGAGCGCATGTACGAGAACCTTCGATGCCATGCGTCGCCACCGATGCCTTCGCGCGCGCGCATCATCGCCGACGTGGCGGCGCACCTCGGCGCCCAGCACGACGCCCAGCACGACGCCCAGCACGGCGCCCAGCACGACGCCCAGCACGGCGCCCAGCCCACAGAGCCGCATGCATTGCCAGGGGCCGGCCGTGGGGTGGCGGCCACCGATGCACTGCGGCTGGCCATCTGCGCGGCCATCTGTGCGGAGGGCGAGCCGCTCGTGCTCTGCGACTGCGCCTTGGAGCCCCAGGAGATCTCCTTGCCCATCCACACTGTGGGTGCGGCACTGAGAAGCCGGCTGCGCCACGCGCGCTACAGCCTCATCTTCTACGACGGGACGCCATCGGGGGTGCCCGGTACGGCGCCACCGGAGGTGACCGGGACGGCGCCACCAGAGGTGCCCGGTACGGCGCCATCGGAAGTGCCCGGGACGGCGCCCTTCGACGATGCGACGCCCTCGGTGCCCGGGACGGCGCACCGAATCAACCTCATCAGGGAGCATGCCCCCTCTGCGGTGCGCGTCAGGCTTCACAGCGGCCCGGCTGTTCACAGCGGCCCGGCTGCGGCAGCCGGCGAGAGTTGGGCAGCAGGAATGAATGAGAAGGAGTCGCCCTCGAATGAGCTTGACAACGACGACGTGGTGCTCACGCTCACGGAAGCGGTCGCGCGCACACTCGTCAGTGCAGGGGTGGCAGCGGCAACGCCGGCGGCGGGCTGGTTGATCCCACGGTTGAGAGAGCTTGCGCTTTCGAGAGGTGGGAGTCGTCATTGAGTCACTATGATTTTTCGCTGGTCAGATGTGACATACGTGTTGCAGTGCCCAGCGTGGACCAGAGGTGTCAGTGTGTGTTAAATAATTATTTGTTCTTTCCCCTTTGCCTGTGAATGCTCGGTGGTCCCCTCCCTAATAAGGACTGGGAAGAGGAATACGCCGCGCGCGCCTCCGGGGCCCGATCAGGAGCGTCAACTACCCGGAGCTCCCACGCAGCTCTCCATTGTGAATAATATGGCGATAAGTGGGTCCAGGGGTCCTCGAGCTGGTGGATTCTGCATCCATATGTACGCCGGTCCGGTGTCTTGGTTGGTGTCGAGTTGATAACCATAGCTGTGAATTACCATCGGAGGTTCCAAGTTTGGAAACTCTGGTCACGAGGTCCTTCCCTGTGATGGCGCAGAGAAAGCCGCCCGCCTCATCTGACAAGGTCGACGACGACGACGACGACCCCTCAGGTTTTGAGGCGGCAGGTTTAGAGCACACGCCCGAACGAGAAGAAAACGCTACTTTCCCATCGCTGGAAGTCGAGCATGTGCAGCGACAGCTCGACACACTACGTAGTGCACCTCGCACCCACTGCGCTCGGCCTGATACTGCTCGCGACCTGGTCGAGCAACTTTGCATACCCTTTGATGATCATGATCTTCTTCAAAGTCTCACGCCAGGGCAGCCTTGTGAGACGCTCGGCATCACCTTCGGATCTCTCACCATGGATACTACTGCTGCCACTGCCGCCGCCATCGCAGCAGCTGCTGCCGCCACGGCGGTGGCGGCGGTGGCAGTCGCTGCAGCAGCGGTCACTTTCGCGGTCGTCGGAAACGCTGCTGTTGTGGGCCCCACCTCGGCCACCACCGCCACCGCCGCGTCAACGACTCTCTCTCTCACTGCAGCTGCAGTTGGTGCCATGTCTGCCATGGCGGCGGTCACCACTGCTCTGTTTGAGGTGAATGTTGGAGCAGTGGCTTCCCCCCGATGGATACCGATTCAAAATCGCGCCGTCGAAGCTGAGCTGCTGATGCTCGGGCGATGGTGCACCATCCTCGAGCCGACCGAGGTCGCAGCTTCGTGCTCCCTACCTGTGGCCGTGGGCGAGGCTTCCGGCGAGCCGGTGGCCTCAGGCAGCTCAAGCAGAGGGCACAGCTCAAGCAGAGGGCAGTGGATCGCCAGCGCTGGCTCGTCCGTGGCCTACGAGATCGAATCTCGCCAGTACGTGACCACCGCGAGGGATAACGGCATCCAGCAGGTTCGAAGCGGCGGGCTGCACTTCCCCACAGCGCGGGAGATCCGGGAGATCCGGACCTCAGCCAATAGCCGCCTCGACGCAGCCAAGCTGGTGACGTCAACACCCTCGCAGCATGAAGCATCCGCTGCCGCGGATGCGCATGAGGGAGTCAGCGTCGTGTTGGCAGTGGACCCTGCGCGATTACCTCAGCTCTCAGAACGTGTGTCTGCACTCCTGGGCAATCACGAGGATCTCGACGAGGATCTCGGCCTAAATCTCGGCCGTGAGCTCTCGACGAAGCTGCATTCCACGCAGGGCTCGCCAGTCACAGCGCCGCACGATGACGCGTGGGTCCGCGATGTCTGCGAGCAGATTCGCCGACGGCGATTTGCCACCATTCGGCTGCCTGCCGCTTACATTGCCGTGTACCAGGAGCTGCTGCGGCCCTCGTCTTACCCAGACCCTATCCGCAACAGTTGTGGAAGGTCGACGGTCGCACCGGTCGAGCTCCCGGCGGCACTTACGACCCTCAGCGCCATCTGGGCAATCGTGTGCGAGTGCGTCTGTACCCACGTGGCACGGGAGTTGAAGCGTCTGGTCCCGACCTCTCTTCCGCCTCCTCGAGCCGAGGTAGCGGCTGCCGGTATGGAGACTGCTCATGGGTTGCTCCGCATCACGTACAATTGCACCGGCGGCGCCCACCTCGACAACTCGTTTGTCACCTTGACGGGGACCGGCAATGTCCACGGCGCGCTCGAGTTTGCGATCGAGGATGAGGGCGCAGAGAGTGGCCTTGCTGGGGGGGCAGAGGGCGGCGAGCTTCCTGGCGCGGCCGGCCGACGCTTTGTAGCATGCGAAGATCTGCTGCGCGCACCGAGGGAGATTGCAAGGGAGATTGCGAGAGAGGCGCTGCCTCACGCCAGCACGTCGCTGGGGGCGCCTGTTGAGCCCGGGTCCGTCTTCATCATCTTTATCGGCGTCCAGCTTGGAGGATATCACTCACCGGTCTACCGGCCTTTGATGCATCGCGTCGTACTTCGACCACCCTATAGCCCGTGCTCCTCTTCAGATCGTATCAATGCCATCTACTTTCTCAAACGGTTCAGCCCATCCAGCTGCTCGGCGGCGCACTGCAGTGCTGCACCCGTTCGGTCGTCGAGCGAATTCCAACTCATCGTGCAGCAGCAGTACATGGTGCATCAGCAAATGACCAATGCTGCATGGCCACCACACGGAGGTTCATCCGCCTCTCCAGCTGTTGGCAGGGCAGTGCGAGCGGTGCCAGACAAGCCTTTCTCGAGTGACGATGAGGACGGAGGCGAGCAGGCAATCGTGCACTTTGATTGGGGCGCTGACGGCCTCGACGCATACTAAGTTGTGGGCGCGTTCAGACTACAGTAGTCTAACGATGTACGTGCCAGCCCCATGATCGCATGTACGGTCACTTCCGGGACATGAGAAACAGGAACTTATCAGACGTGAGCTCGTTAAGGGATTGAATGTTTAGAATGCCGCGAAACTGGAAGCTCGCCATGGCGCGAGCCTCCAGGTGCAAGCCATGCGGTACAGCTGGAGTCCTCCCGTCCCAAGGAGGTTTGTCATGAGGTTTGTGGGGGATGCGGCGATTGGCCGGATACGACGGCATCGGCCATCCGTCGCGCGAAATACGATACAAAAAATTACAGGCACGGCAGGGCCACCCCCCTTAGCCCTTTTGCCTTTATTTCGATCGACAACCAGACAAAATCGTGAAAGACTAGTAATAACCTCTTTGATCTCACGCCGACCAACCAAGCGCCTCGCTACAAGTATTGCGTAGCCATGCGCGTAGCATACACCGCGGTCAATGCATGATGGGCGTCGCCTCCGATCGCGACGCCCAACCTGAACAGACGAAACGATTCCGACCGGGTGTACACAAGTTACAAGTTTGGGCGAGGGCGCGGTTGGGCCGCGGCCTGCGTTGTCAGCGGCCTTGCAATTGCCTCCGCAAGTGCCCCCATGTTCACACCAGTGCGGTTGCACTTTCCCTCACACGAAAACCGTCACTAGTAGCAGCCGAACAGCACGTACGGCCAAAAACCTCTCGACGCCCGCTTCCGCGCTTGATGATGTGACGGTCGCCGCGCTTGAAACGGCCGGGCCGCCGCGCTTGTAACGACCGCCGCGCTTGTAACGGCTGCGGCATCGAGAAGCTTCGCCTTGAGGAGATCTCCATACGCCCGCTCCTACACGACATGTCTCCCCGCAGAATTTTGGAGGTCTTCAGCTGTGTGTACATTGTGCCACGACGCCGTCGTCGTCGACGCCGCAGCTGACGGCGGCGGCGGTGACGGCGGCAGATTCAAGCGGCCTGATCTGATCCTTGCGGCTGCAGTTCGAACCGTATCAGCGAGCGTTGGCGCAACACCGGAAATGGAGGCGGATTTGAGCGGCGAGGGAAGCCGCGTCGCATCTGGGATGGTCTCGGTGCTATGCCGGCGGAGGTACTGTTTCATGATGAGACCCGATAGGGTCGACGCTCGTGCCGCCGCCGGGGGATGCTGACTCCCTCCTACGTGGGCGTGGATGCCCGGGACGGCGCCACTGGGATGCTCGCTCTTGGAGCGGCCCGGCAGCTTGTCATCATCAAACTTGGTCGAGCGGCCAAACGATGCCAAACGGCCGAACGTGGACTTGCGGTCCTGCATCGTCGTGGAGGTGGTGGCGGAGGCGGCCGGCGGCTCCACCTCCTGCTTCTCTACCTCCTCCTCCTTCTCTGCCTCACTCTGCACGGCAGCGAGCAGATCGGCGGCCCATGCCTGAGTACTCTTGCGCTCGATTCGGTCGTGCTCTCGCGGCTCCACAACCTTCGTCTCCTCCTCAACCTCCTCCTTTCCACTCGCGCCGAACTTCTCCTCCTCCTCCTCCTCCTCCTCCTTCTCTGACTTACGATTCGTGCGCCGCAGGCACATGAACAGGGCTGTGACGACGAAGAGAGCGGCAATTGTTCCACCGACGGCGACGCCAATTATAAGTCCAGTGTTTGATGAGCCAGTGTTTGATGAGACGACCTGCGCTTCGAGCGCGTAGGTTGCAACGGGCAAACTGGCGATCGAGGTGACGCTGGCCGTGTAGGAGGGTGTTGTGAGGAAGGCACTCGCCACTGTCGGATTGGCAAGGCGCGAGCTGAGCGCGTTGACCGTTGCCGCTGCCGCCGCCGCCGACGTGATGATCGTGAAGGTCAGCGTGACTGAGCTGCCTTGCAGCTCCCGGCGTAGCTCGCGCAGCCTCGCCACGGCCGCGACGTCGAGCCTGACGGCACTGACTTCCACGCCCGCCTCCCTCGCGACGGCGCTGCGCAGCTCAAGACGAATCGTCGGTGTGAAGACGCATTCGTGTAGCACCCAACGAAGAAGGGCGGATACACTTGCGAATGGTAGTGGACGACCGGCTGCCCATTCGAATCTGGTGTGACGCCGACGTGAGCGCCGCAGACGTCAAGCACTGGGTAGGTGTTGTTGGCCTCGAAGAAGCCGTAGATGCCACGGTTATCACCCGACGTACCGAGGCGCGTCGAGTGGCCCGAGGCTGCCTGGCCGCTCAGGCAGTTGGTCAACATCTCGTGAAAGTGGCGCGGGCTGGCGTGGTCGCCGCAAGTGTCGAGCAGCGAGATTGAATTTTCGCTGCACATATTGCGGATCATGAGCTCGGCCGTGTACGTGTCTATGCCGCCAACGACGGAATTGGTGCCGAGGCAGCTCATGCCGGGCTGGGTAGATGAAAAGCCTGCCTCGAAGGGGCCATAGATGTTGACTGTGGTAGTACCGGTAGAGGTGCCCGCAATAGTCGATGAGAGCGTCTGTCGGTAAGAGATTGCGGCCGTGTCAACGCATCCGAGAGAGCCGCGCAGCGCAGGCGCAGATCCGATGCGAGTGGCACTGCCCACATAATTTGAGCCCGTCGGACAAGAGATGAACCCTGCAGCAGCGGGTGGCGGCGGCGATGGTGATGGTGGTGGCGGCGACGGCGGGGGGACCGTTGTCGGAGAGGGTGGTGGCGGCGGGTCCGTTGTTGGAGAGGGTGGCGGCGGCGATGGTGACGGCGGCGGCGGCGACGGCGGTGGCGGCGACGGCGGTGGCGGCGACGACGTCGATGTCGATGTCGGCGGCGGCGGCGATGGTGACGGCGGCGGCGGCGACGGCGACGGCATCACGCACGTCGCCGTCTCGACGAGGACGCCCTTGACGCATCGAGTCTTGCCGCTCGCGGCGTACCCTGCGTTGCAAGTTGGCGTGCACTGATAGCCTGAGTACATCGTCGCCCCCACGATGCAGGATCCGCTCGTCTCATAGGCACCATTGGCGATGGCGGGCAGAGTGCACGTCGAGCTGGCAGAGAACGTCGTCGACGCGTCGCTCACCCCCGCGGGTACGCCGTTGAGCATGTAGTAGTCCGTCATTCCACAGCAGCGATAGTTCATCTGGTTTTGGGTCGCGCCGTACCGCGAAGTCGCGCCGAGGAGTGCGGCGGAGCCCTCCGACGCCGTCAGATTGGCTCGGTAGCAGAAGAGCGGCCCGGTGGAGCTGGCCGTGTATCTCACGCCGCTCGTGCACCGGTCACGGGCGCCGCAGACCGCGTCGAAGACTTGGGTGTGATAGTGGTAGTTGTTGTGCAGATTCAAGCCGTGCTCGTCAACGTCGGTCGTGACGTCGTGCTTGTGGCCGCCGCACTGGTCGAGCAATGGGGCGCCAAACCCAGGGGCGCTATTCGAGAGATACCGACCGTAGATCAGGTGGCCGTCGTTGGCAAAGCCGATCACGGGCGGATGGCCGTTGACTCCGCTGCTATAGTTGCTCGTGCCATACAGGCACGTGTGCGTGTCGGCAAACATGTCGCCGTGCGCGTGGGGCTGGCCGCCACCCTGGCCGACGTGCTGGTTGCACGAGTCCACCTCGCAGACCCCTTCACTCCACTCGCCCTGGTCGTTCTGCGTCACCCAGTTGGCGATCCCGTTGACCATCGTGCCTACGCCGGCGCCATTGGGCAGCCCGTACGCCGTCGCCCCGATGGACTTGCTCGAATCGCGGTTAGTGATGGGGCCCGTATTGCCGCCGATGGTCGTGCTGCCGTCAAAGAGGTGGATGTTATTGGTGCTCACACCCGTTGGCAAGTCGACGATATCGAGTGGGAAGAAGGTCGTCCTGGCAATGCCCACCGTCATCGTCAGCTCACCGGTGCAGTATCCGACGCCACCGACGGTGGTACCTGGCGGGTTCGGCACATCGTTGAGATTGGGCGTCCAGTGGCCGGACTCGCCCGTCGCTCCGATGACGAGCCACTTGTCGTTGCAATACGCGTACTTGACGCCGCGGCCTTTGAGCACGTTCGCCAGAAATGAACCGCTGCAAATGCCAGTGGTTCGCTGCGTGCAGGTTGCGCGGCACGAGCCTTGGGGGGCGTGCGCCGACGGCAAGGCGTTGGGCTGGTGCGCGGAAGTCGACTGTAGATCATAGTAGTTGACACAAGTCGACGCGCTGCTGCCGGATCGCCAGGAGCCCGTCACGCCATTCACTGTCGGGGGGCCACCGCCATTGGTACCGCCACACGTTTTGTAGTTGGCATTGCACGTCAGCGGACCACAGAAACCCCACCCACCACTAGCAACGGGTACTTTGCATTCGGTCGCGTTGAGCGAGTTGGAGTTGACCTCCTGACCCGCGGTCGTGGAGGCAGTCCCCCCGAGAACTGGTGGCGGTGGCGACGGGGAAGGTGGCGGTGGCGATGGTGATGGTGGTGGCGGCGACGGCGGCGGGACCGTTGTCGGAGAGGGTGGTGGCGGCGGGTCCGTTGTTGGAGAGGGTGGCGGCGGCGATGGTGACGGTGGTGGCGGCGACGGCGTTGGCGGCGACGACGATGCAGCGGCGCTCGTGCTGTAGACGCAATCGTCAACCGCGCAGTGGCCAAGGGTGGAGCATGCTTGCGTTGGCGTCGGGCTGGTTGAGACTGAGGCGATGTTGGCGGAGCTGCAGCACAGGGTGGACCTCTGGGCTGCCGCGGACGACGCCGAGCTGACAGCGGCTGAATTGATGGGGAGTGCGCTCGCCGTGGTCGCGATGAAGGTGGCCGTGGTGCCAGCAGTGGCCGCAGCGGAGCAAGTAGGTAGGTTGACGCTTCCCATGGAGCATGTCACACCAGAGGGGCAGCAGCCGCGCAGGCAGGTCGGGGATTGCGGATAATAGTTGGCGCCGCCGCCCACCGGTGCGGGCGCTGGCATCTCGTTGCATTGGCCCGAGTTGAAGGTGCCCGGCATGTAGTAGCGGTAGGCGAACCCGTCGCCCGTGTCTGCCAGATAGCCACCGCATGCATCCAAGCAGACGCTCGTGCCCACCGTGCCTCCCGTCACCGTGCACGTCTGCATCACCACGCCATTCGGACCAAGCGGGCCGTAGAGGGGGAAGCCATCGGCCATCCAGCCGATCTGGGGGGAGTGCTGGCCCGCGGTCATCCCAAGTTGCTTCAGTAGGCAGCTAGGGGCCACGTGGTAATGGTAGCTCGGCAACGTGGTGGAGGACGAATGACCGCCGCACTGGTCAAACGTGTTGCCCTCGAGGTAGGCCGCCGACGTGGTCCAGCCGGTGAGCGGGTACGAGGGCCCGGCAAAGGGCGAGTAGATCATGCCACCATCGTACGCGACGCCAACGATGGCGCCGAGTGTAGTAAGGCTCGTCTGCTGGGCCGCGTTGTAGCGGGGGTTGACAGGGATCGTGTACGTGCGCGAGCTCCCGATGGCATAGTTTGGGTTGAGACTCGCCGTCGGGTGATTCGGGCAGTGGCTGCGAGCAAGGAGCAAGAGCGGGCCGGCATGCAAATTGGTGAGCGAGGTGATGTGTGCAGCGTGGGTGGCGGGGCGCAGGCAGCAGTGGGCATGCAAATTGGTGAGCGAGGTTTGTGTGCATCGCGGGTGACAGGGCGCAGGCAGTGTGATGAGCCGCCTGCACTCACTTGGTCGTGATCGTGCGTGTGGTGGCCGAGGCTGTCTCCGACCAAGTATAGCTGGAGCCTTCTGTCGAGCATGTTTGCCCAAGGGCCGCGTCGAGCAGCAGGCAAAGCAACATGATTCGCAATACTAACGTTTTTCGGTCCATTTTGATGCGCCGGCGGCGCAAAAAGTCTTTCCTATTCAGGCATCTCATTCATAGAGAGTTGTATGCCTCCTGCTCGTCGGACGGGGAGAAAAATGTTACGAATCATATTGCAAAGCAGCCAGCACGAAAGCCTACCAAGGAGGAAGCTGGGGACGAACTGACCGAACTGCTGCGTGCTGGTGCTGCGTGCTGGGCCTGGGGTCCTCGACGTCCTTCGCGCTTCAGTGTGTTTCGTCTTTCGACAACCTACCTTGTCTTTTCCCCCCATGCAACCACATGGATGTTTAATGAACTTTGACGACCACGAAGTGGTGCGCGTTTTACTTACGCTTTACGCGATTTTACTTCGCCGCGGCGGGCTGCGGCTGCGGCTGCGGCTTGGGCTTCGCCGCCGCCGTCGCGGCGAGCGCGAGCGCGATTGCGAGCGCGACCAGTCGCGCCTTTTTGAGTCCTTGCTCTTGTCGTCGCGCCGGTCCTTGCTCTTGTCGTCGCGCCTATCATCACGCCGGTCGTCCCGCCTATCATCACGCCGGTCGTCGCGCCTATCATCACGCCGGTAGTCGCGCCATTCATCACGCCCGCGCTCGTCGCGAGGATCATGGCGGCGGCGCTCCTCGCGACGGTCTTCTACTGCGCTTCTACTCAGCTCCTTGGCACCATCTCTGACCATCTCTGCCTCACGCATCGTCTCTCTGTGGAAGCCACTGCTTGCCCTCTCCGGACGACCCTGCTGCGGCCCACCGGCTTTCGCCGCGGCCCTGGCTGGCTTCGGGGGTGAAGTGATGGGTTCGCCGTCGATGCCTTCGCCGTCAATGGCTTCACCATCGATGGCCTCACCGTCGATGTCTTCACCGTCGATGTCTGCCGCTGCCGCCGCCGCCGCCACCGCCGCTGCTGCCGCTGCTGAGGCCGGCGCGGCGGCCAGCCCAGCCGAGGTGGCCTGCCCTGCCTTGCCCCCCTCGTCCTCGTCCTCATCTTCGTCCCATCTCGAGGCGACAGCAAGCGTCTGCTGCTCCGAAGGTTTGGCGCCGTGTTGGGCATCGAACGCGATGGGAATCCCCGCACGAAGGGCCGCAAGCATTCTCGCGAGCATCTCGGCGCGCGAGCCCGCTGTGGAAAGGCCACTCGCCTCACAGACGGCCTCGAGTTCGCGGAGGCTGAAGGCACGCGCACGCGTCTCCTGCGCCGAAAGCGTCGACAGCGCCCCCGCCGCCGAGCCTGTCGCCGGCGTCGCACCGCCGCCTTTGCAGCTGGCCGCGCCCGCCTTGACCGCGCTGCCACCAGCGCTCATCGCTGCCGATGCGCCCGTCAGTGCCCAACACGGCGCGCCCGACGGTGCACTGCCGGGCTCGTCATCGAGCGTCATCGGCTCGCCGTCGATGTCCTCCTCCTCCTCCTCGACCGACTGCGTCGCTGGCGCGGGCGCTGCGGCAGCCCCCTCCCCATGAAGGAAGATTCGTTCGAGCTTGGCGGTCATCGAGGGCGGGAAGAGAGACCATGCTTGCCACACGTGAAGCACTTTGGTCACCTGCTCGCGCATGACCTCGAGAGCCATGCGAGACTCGAGCGCCATGTACGCCGTGCGCAGCGATCCAAAGATGGAAGGCAGGTGCGCTTGAGAACGGCTTCGGAAGGTGCTCGCCTTTGGAGCGGTGCCGAATGAGTTGTGGAGCACGTCGGAGAGGAGGAAGAGGCGCGCGAGCTTCTTCGGCACGGGCGTCTTCGCGAGCGTAAGCGCCTCAGCGAGCGTCTCGACGATCTCATCCGAGGCGGCGGCGCGGCTGATGCACCATCCCATCGCCTCCCGGATGAGAGACCTCTCAATGGTCAGCCCACGCAGCAGCGCTTCGAGGGCATCTCTCTCGCTCTCGGACAGATCACGTTCGCCGTTACGGTCCACGCGGGGCTCCTCCCACGCGCGCTGTGGCGAGCTCCTCCCACGCGCGCCTCCACCACGGCCGCGCTGTGGTGAGCTCTCCCGAGAGCCGCTGTGAATGACTTGCCGCCCGCCGCCGCCGGTCGCGATGGCGCCGTGTTGGGTAGGGGAACGCGATCGCGAGCGCGAGTGAGAGCGGCGGCGCGGCGAGCGTGAGGGCGATCGCGAGGGCGATCGCGAGGGTGACCGCGCCGAGGGGGCACGCGGGCATGGCGGCGGGATCCACCGCGGCCCTCCTACCTCGAGCTGCAGCGGCGCAGTGTCCCATGCGTCCGCATGCGCGCCCGTTCCAAGCGAGACGACCTTCCACCGATAGTACCGATGCTCGCACGAGTCGGCCTCGTAGAGGAATCGGTATTGTGGGTTGTGCACCTCTCGCTCCAAAATGATCTCTTCGAAGGCGTACCTGTGGGGAGGGGAGGGCGTCGTGATGAGCACTTGCATGCAGCCTCTCGCTCCAAAATGATCTCGTCGAAGGCGTACATGAGAAGTACTCAGCGGCACTCAGTGCCAGTGGCCTTCAGTGGCCCTCAGTGGCCCTCAGTGGTCATCAGTGGTCATCAGTGGTCATCAGTGGCCCTCAGTGGCCCTCAGTGGTCATCAGTGGCCCTCAGCTGCGTACCCTTCCTCAGCGACGAAGAGTGCGAGCCGATCGATGAAAGTGCGTGTGCTCTCCGCGGGTGCATCGATCGGCACAGACGGGGGGGGAGCGCCTCCGCCCAACACGGCGCCCATCGCGATGCCCGCGCCCGCGCCAACACCGACGCCCCCTCCCGCGCCTGCACCGACGCCGTTGAGGACCATGGGTGGGGCCGGTGGTAGCCCAGGCGGGCCAGCGGCGTGCGACACCACAGGCAAGTGTGCTGTGAACACTTGTGCTGGCGCGAGCGGCGGCGGCGGCGGCAAGTACGCCATCGTCGCCATCGTCCCACAGGCGCCACCGATGGCGGCGATAGCAGCGCCTACGCCCGCGCCCGTTGGCATCCGGCTGAGGCCAAACGCGGCGCCAGGCGCGGCGCCAGGCGCAGTGCTCGCGGCGCCCGCGCCCTGAAATGCCGCAAGCGTCAGCGCGGGCGCCGGCTGCGACACCTTCTTGCCCCATCCAATGCGCATGATGTAGCCTCCATACTCGGTGTCATTGAGTGCGTTCATGGCGGCCGCGGCGTCCGCGCGCTCGACGAAGGCGACGAAGCCGCACAGCCGCTGGCGCTGGTGCTCCTCCTCCGTCCGTGGCCACATGATTTTCACCGACTGGATCGGACCGTGCGCCGAGAAGCGGCTGAAGAGCGACTCTTCCGACACCGATGGCGGCAAGTTACCCACGTACAGGTTGGTCGTCTCCGGATCGGCGGCGGCGGCTGCCATGGCCGACTCGCCGCGCTGCGCCTCGCGCTCGCGGCGCGCCTCGAATGAGTCTCGTTCGCCCCGGCTCTCACGCTCCTCTTGTTCGCGTCGGAGCTCCTGCATGAACGAGGCAATCTGAGACGCCTTCTTGCTTCCACCGCCGACGGGCGGCGCGGCGGCGCTCACGGGAGGAGGCTCCTTTGGCTCCTTCTTGCGCGCGGACGGGCCGACGCCTGGCAGCTCCTCGCCGTCGACGTCGTCTTCGGTCGGAAACTGGTCGAACATTGACGACCGACGAGACGCGCTCGCACCGCTGCCGCCGCCGCCCTGAGGCTCGCGCCGCGACGGGGCTGAGCTCTGGCGCGACAGGTCATCGTACGAGCGGTCGCCACGAGAGCGGTCGTCGTGCGACCGTTCGTCGCGCCCGAAGTCTTCGCGCCCGCGATCATCACGCCCGAAGTCGTCACGCCCACGGTCTTCTCCGCGCGGTGGTGGCTCCCCACGCAACTCCTCTCGTACGCCGCCCATGGTGCCGCCGCGAACAAACTTGGGCTTGCCACTGGGCGCCTCGAACTGTTCGACCCACTGCGAGAGCTCGGCGGCCGCTTCCTCCTCCTGCTGCTTGCGCTTCGCTTCCTTTGCCTCCAAGTGCTTTTGGAAGGGCGTCTTGCGCGAGGCGCCGAGCGAGAACGAAGCGAGCTTCTCGGTCGTCATGTTACGCACGGCGCCGGGTTTGACCTGCTGGAGGCCAAAGGGTAGATGCATTGAGGGCTGTTGACTTTCCTCCTCGCCAGGCCCTGACATCCTCGAGACCGCGACTTCTTTGCACAAGACCGCGACTTCGGAAAAGTTGTGTCATGTCAAGTCAAGTCAAGTCAAGTCAAGTCAAGTCAAGACAAGAAAAGCTACGACATTCCACTTGAATGTGCAATCATGTCGACATGTCGCATATCATGTCACATAATGCATCATATACCTTTTGAACCTCGGCCACATACGTCGATACGTGGTTGATCGTGCTAAGATCGTGCATCGTCCCGAATTTTGTTAGAATTTTGGTCCATCTCGTAGTATCTCGCTCGCTCCGACTCCGACCCTTTTGCGTCGCACGCATCAAATTTTCGCCCGGACGCCCCTCTCACACTCACGAAACAGCCAGCCTAGCCCACAACCGAATAACATGCGGGTACACGGAACAGAGATCCGATGCTTGCAATACTTTGAATGCAGGCGGGGCGGCTCGGGCTCGGGGGCCCCGCACTCTTACTCACCCCGCCCCGCCCCGCTATCCCGCGGGGTAAGCCCTGGCACAGAACCAATTGCCCCCAGCGCTCGTCTCCCGACAGGTCCGTTCCAAGGTGCTCACGACTCATACACATGGACGACCGCGACAGGGCGACTTGGCTCCCGCCGCTCAGCCCTCATGCTAGGACGCAGCACATGGTACAGCTGCCAGCGCCAGAGGGGCCGTGCGCATCAACCTCCTCACCAGCGGTCGTCGCCGCCGCGTCCTTTGCCACCGCCGCCTCCGCCGCCGCCGTAGCGATCGCCACCGCCGCCGCCGCCGCCGTAGCGATCGCCGCCGCCGCCGCCGTAGCGATCGCCGCCGCCACCGCCATAGCGATCGCCACCGCCGCCGCCGCCGTACCGATCGCCGCCGCCGCCGCCGCCGTAGCCACCGCCACCGCCACCATAGCCACCGCCACCGTACCCGCCGCCACCTCCGCCGCTAGCGCCGCCGCCACCACCGCCTTCGTGGGTAAAGCGGCACGCGGACCCGCGCGTGCAGCGGCCCTTCTGGAAATCGAAGCAGCCCTGACCGCCACCACCGCCACCCTTGCCGCCACCGCCGAAGCCGCCACCGCCGCCGCCCCCTCCCCGCGATTCGGTCGTCCCGCCTGTCACCTTCGTCGCACGGTCCTTGCCCTTGCGATCGTCGAACTCCTTGACGAACTGCACCTCCGTGCCCTCCACGAGTGCATTGCCGTCCTCGATGACCGAGAAGTGGCAGAAGAGATCCTCGCCTCCGTCATCCGGCTTGATGAACCCGAAGCCGCGCTCGTTCCAGCGCATGGCTTTTCCGGTCTGCTTGCCGTTGCCGCCACCACCACCCTTAGGGGCGTAGTCGCGCTCGCGCTCGCGCTCGGACGGCGGCTCGCGGCGATCGTCGTCGTACCGAGACATGGCGCTCGGGCTGCTCACCATCAAAAACGAGTCCCGATGGAAAGCATACGATAAATTGTCAGCGGATCATTGAGGAGCGCGTATGGCGTGCGGCAGCATGACTGAAGCGGTGAGAATTTCATGGCGACGACAGAGGAGTCACATGCGATAGGTGAAATTTCGAAGCCCCCGTGTACGCGCGCGAGGAGGCTGCGTCGCACATCCGCTGAGAAGTTGCCTTGCCGGCCGCGGCGGAGCTTAGGCGCTGCGGAGACAGGCGACGTCAGTCACGCGGCTCCTACTTCCCCACATGTTTCCACAAACACGTCGATAACAAACATTTTACGGATGCGCCCGTCGTTGTGTGTGAATCTGTGGTGACAACGCTCACTTAAAGAGCTCGTCGTCGTCGAGGTCGCGATAGTGGTCAATTGGCCGAGGGATGGTCTCCGTGACCGCGCCCTCGGGCAGTCGTCCATCGATAACGCCATTGCCAAAGCCGCGCCCACCACCCTTGCCCTTGCCAAAGCCCTTGCCCCCGTAGCCCTTGCCCTTGCCGCCGATCATTTCGTCGTCAAAGGAGCCCTTGCCGAAGCCCTTACCCTTCCCTCCGCGCGGCGATCGATCGTCGTCGTCCCGCCGGCTGAAGCGCAAGGGCTGTAGCGGCGGCGGCGGCATCGCGGCGGCGCGCTCGCTCTCGGCGGCAAAGGCCTTCCAGTACTTGGACTCCAGGGCGAGCCGCTTGGCGGCGAGCACGCTGTCGCTCCACTTGTTGTCAATGTGCTTGCGGACGTAGACAGCATCTTTGAAGAGCTTTTGAGAGAGGAGGCAGCGGAACTTGCCGACCTCCACCTCCACGCAGTTGGCCTCGTAGAAGGCGTCGACGGCGGCGCGAAGCGTGCCGGCATACTCCACATCGAGCGCCGATAGGGCCGCCAAGTACGCCGTGTGCGCCTTCGCGAGCTCGGCCGCCTTGTCATACTTGATCGGCACGGCGAGTGCGTCGCGCGTGGCCGCATACACGAGGCAACGGTTTGGCAGGTGGGCCTCTCCAGACGCCAAGAGGAGCGCGGCGTGAGAGCCGAACTGGCCGCCACCCAGGTAGTCGAAGTGGTGCACGCGGCGCAGGTAGAGCACCCTCACGTGAAGGCCCTCGAGCGCACTAAGCCCATCGAGGGGTGCTCCACGACGCACCACGTCTGCCTGTCCCGGCAGCCCGAGCCGCGCCTCGAGCGCATCGATGAGCTCGTCGCAGCGGCACGCGTGAGTGTGCGCCTCGGCCTCGCTCAGCGGCGGCGGCACCGCCTCGCATGCTGGCATGAGTACATCTCGTTGCACGGGAGGACGTTCAACAAGCTCTGCGAGCTGCGGGAGATCCGTAAGGGCTCTGAGCCCCGCGTCCGCCTCGGCGCGCGTACCGAAGGCGGCCCACATACGCGTCTTGTCGTTGATGTCTCGCTCCGCTGTGAGCAGCGAGACGAGTGCGCACTTGCCTTTTGACGCCGACGCCGCCGCCGCCGCCACATCACCTTTGGCTGCAACGTCCTCGCTGCCGACTTGGCTGGTGGCGTCAGCGACCTCGCCGGCGGCAGCGGCGATGAGGACGCCGCGCGCCTGAGCGACAGCGGACGATGGCAGCGGCTCAAACTTGACCAGGTGCGCGGGCATGGGCGCCGGGCCGCGCGGAGGTGGAGGCGACGCCGGCTTGTCGCCAGGAGCAAGCTCTGCGCCCGGCAGGCTCGCAAGCAAGCCGCCACTCTTGAGATTTGGGCCCGTGAGCGCGCCCGCTCGCAGGTCGGCGAGGAAGCCGGGTAGCATCGTGCGCGCGCGCTCGCGCTGCGCGAGCAGGCCGGCGGCGAGCCTCTCAGGGTGGTGCTGCGCCTTGAACTGCGGCTGCGCCTTGTGCTCCTCAAACTGGCGGCGTGCCACCTCTAGGAGTTCTTTCCCCTCGCTCTTCTCCGCCGCGGCGCTCAAGGCAGTGGCGCCGCGCACGCGCTTGTTGCCTTGTCTATCTGTATCCTCGTCGTTGGCCTCCTCGTCCTCGTCGATGTCGCGTTTCATGCCGATCTCGTGGCACTTGCTTTTGCAAACTCTGTCACGCATCGCTCTTTGGGGCTTGTTTGTGAGTTCGCTTCACACAAATCACGGAATCGCCAGGTCCTCGTGCCCTGGGAATGGAAACGCAAGTCTAGCGATGGCCGACACGACCTCAGAAGAGCGTCGCCAAGCCAAGGTCGCTGCGAGCATGGGCAGCATCTCGCGCGCAGGCGCCGCCGACACAACTGCAGAGTACGACCGCCTCGTTTCGCAGGCGGTCGAGCTCGTGAATACGCCCGCGCTCGACTTTCTCAGTGCAAAGGAGCGGAAGCTGTTCCTTGAAAAGAATCTCAAGAAGGCGGAGAGCCAATGCCGTCGGGCCATCGAGCTCGACCCGGCCCGGCCAGCAGCGTACTACGCCCTCGGCTGTGCACAAAACGCGAGCGCGGACGGCATGGCCGCGGCTGCGTCCTTTGTCAAAGCGATGGAGTTCGCTCGCGAGGAGTTCTCAACGGAGTGGGCCAACGCGGCCATGCACGCTTTCGCCACGCTCATGGCCAACGCCAGCGCGCCGCGGCCAGCTTGGTGGGCAGACGCGCAGCTGCTGGTGTACTCGGAGCGCGCACTGACCGCGCTGCCCGAGGCGACGCTCACGCTTCTGTGGCGTGCGCAGGTTCTGTCCGGACTGCCTTTGGCACTGCCCCCGCTGGCGACGCAGCGCAGCGCGGAGCAGCTGCGCACGGCGGCCACGCACTACACGGCGGTGGCCAAGCTCCTGATTTCCAAGGAGGAGAAGCGCGCAGCCGTCGAGGAGGCCGCCGCGTGTCTCGTGCACGCGAAACGACTCGATGCGCTCGAAACGACGCGAGCCGATGCGAAACGACTCGATGCGCAGGCTGCAGCGGCGGCGGCAAGCGGCAGCGGCGGCGGCGGTGCTGCGAGCGACGCGGTGGTAGCCGACGACGGCGACGATGGCGCGGGCGACGACAGCGTGGCAACAGCGCCGGGATCGAGCAAGAACGCTGCTAAGAATCGAAAGAAGAAAGCCAAAGCCAAAGCCAAACTGGCGGAGCAGCTGCTGCTGGAGGTGGAGGCTGGGCCTGACGAAACCGCCACGAAGGGAGCACACGCCCCTGACGGCACCGCCGTCACGAAGGACGCGAGTGCGTCGCAGCTGCCGCTGCCGCCGCCCGGGGCGCCCTTGGCATCGTCGGGCGAGAGCACTTATCGATGGGCCGACCCACTGCCACAGAGTTGCCTGGCCGCCCTGGCCGAGCTGGGCGTGGTGGCGGGGGCGTTCGTTTCGGCCATAGACCTGGTCGGCATCGCTGCCGAGGGCGGGCCGGAGGAAGCCGTCGCCGCCGGATTGATCGTGCCCGTCCCACATTGATCGTGGCCGCCGTCCCACATACATTTGAGATCGATGGGTAGAAACCTCAGATACAGATTTGAGATTTAACAGCAACCGGACATCGACGTCAGCTCGTTAGGGAACGAATACGCGCGAGTAGTACCAATTATATTTATGTATCAACCCGACCGGAAGGAGGGTCGAGGGTGGTAGGGCGGGCGCACTGCAAAAAATATCTAATTCATACCAGAAGAAGGAATTGAGAAACGATCAGGCTGAATAACCAGGGTTGTTACGTTACTAGGCCTAGGTGGTTGGGCTCGTACGTCGTAGCTTAATTACGAGTCTCGTTACCAGGCTCGTTGGAAAGGCGAACTCACGAGGGTCCTCGTTACTAAGGCATGTATATTGTACAAGACCTCGTAACCACACAGTCTCACGCGCGCACCAGTGGCGCGACTGCGGTCACACTCAGGCGGCGCTCTCGTCCGCGACCAACACTCCGAACTCGCCCAACCCTAGAACAACCCTCGTTATCAGCCTGATTTTTTTGCAGTGCGGGCGCGGGGTGCGCGGCGGCGGGCGCGGGGAGCGTGACGGAGGCCGGTTGACGATTTCGATTAGAAACCCAGACCCGACCGGAGGTCCCACCGGACGGGAGCGCGGCGCGGTGCGATGGCGCTCGACGCGTGCGCGGTCGTTGGTGCGCGGTGTGAAATCGAGCATGGTCGCGGCGCCTCACGGGTGTGTCGTCGCGTCTTAAGTCCATCGGGCTTTCGGGGCTTAAGTCGCGTCCCGCGTCCCGCCGGAGGCGGGCGGCGGGGCAAGAGGGTGCGGGGGGGTGACCGGCTTCCGCTCCGGTTTCCGACGCGCACGCGGTTAGCACGCGGTGTCGGCGGGTGCGGGGGGACGTTGAGTCCAAATGAGTCCATCGACCTAGACGACGGTGACGGAGCTGGCCCAGCGCGCGCGGTTGTTGGCAAGATCCGCAAGCCTATCCTCGACGCCCGTGCCTGCAACCAGGGCTAAGGAGGACCACGCAGGTTGCGCGAACATGTCGATGAACCCCATCTCAAGTTGCGCTTTGGGGGCAAGCAAATACATCGAGGGCTTCAGCCCCAGCTGCCTCTCGTTGGCCACCTGGGCCTGGAATTCGAGCTGGACCTTTGCTGCCCAGACCGAAGAAACTGGCCAAGGTCGCACCGGGCCCGAGACGTCGGATGCATGCAAGACGACACACGCGACGAGGTGGCGGTCGTCAGCGCTGTTCACGTCGAGTGGCCGAGGCAAGGTGCTGCCTAACGGCTCAATCACACTCGAACTCGAGGTATCCCTGGGGGAGAGCCGCTCGCTCACGCGGCGGCAGGGACGGTTGGCGAGGTCGGTGGCCATGATCGCCTCGATGATGATTTTTCGGGCTGCGCGGTAGTCTTCCCGCTGGAGGCCGCTGAAGATATTGCAGCCTGGCTTCTGCAGCACGCGGAAGAGCGTCGAAATATGCATCGACTCGAGAACGGAGCGGTCGTTGTACTGCAACGCCAGGGGGTCGTCCGATTCGATCAAGAACGCATTGCTGACACCGAGGTGGCCAAGATCGTGCCCGAGGGCGGCGATGCAGAGCGCGGATATGTCGAGCGGCCGCAGCAACTGCCTTAGCCGATTGCAGCGCTGCAGCACCACGACGACACCTTGCAAGACATACACGCCATGCGAGAAGTTGTGGAAAGGCAGCGGCAGGTAGCCTTGGGAGACGCCGATTAAGAATGTCTGAAGCGTCGCGCTGGTGCAGCCGAGGGTGTTTTGGACGCCCATCTCCTGGCACAGCGTAAGCGCCGTCGCAAGCAGCTCATCAGGCCGCGCGCCCATTTCATCGCCGTCGGTCGAGTAGAGATCAAGGTCCCACGAGAATGGGGAGGATCCAAGCCTCCGAGGAGAGGGTGAATCTAGGCTCCATGCAGCTGGTGCCATAGCGAGGAAGACCTCCTCTGGAGAGGGCCCCTCGGCGTTCTTCGAGCAGAGAGTGCCTACAGTGCCCGCACGCAAGGCCTTCTCCAACTGCTCGTTGCGATCTCGAAGACGCGCGATGCGATCGCGAAGCGCCTCAGGCTCTGCTCGGTCCGCCTCGTCCCCCTCCTCGAGCACGCAGCTGTGCAGCTCGACAACTGGGGTCCCTCCGACAGGGTCAAGGTCCATCCCTGCCTTGCTGCGCGCCCACTTCACGCAGTAGGCGCAGCAGAGGAGAAGCAGCACTGCGCTGACTATCGCGACCCAAATGGCATCGCCGGCGGAAGGTGAGGCCACGCTGGCGATGAAATCTTCGTCGCGCACTTCTTGAAGCTCGCCGGAAAGGATGTGTGACAGGTCCTTCACTTGGCCTGTCTTGACATCGATGCTATACAGCCACGACGGCGCTCGAGACGCGACGAACAACTCTTCAGACACGAGGGTGAGAGCGGATGGCGAGTCGAGATGTGCGGAGGTGCCCACCGCGCCGGTGTCATTGAGGGGCCCACCTGAGCCTGCCAGGGTACTCACGCGCCCCGTCGTGAGCTCGAGTTTGCGCACGCGGTGATTGGCGAGGTCGGCGATGTAGAGGATGGAGTTGTCGGCGGACAATGCCAAGCCGGTAGGTTGATTGAAGGCAGCCGCTGTGCCGACACCGTCGGTGTAGCCCGCAACACCGGTGCCCGCAATTGTGGTCACCTCGGCGTCGAGTGTGAGGCTCACCTGATAGCCGAGGCCGGCAGCCGGCCTGGCCACGTCAAGGCCCTTGGCTTGCTGCAGTTCCCAGTTGAGCTGTGCCTCCCACATCTTTCTCATGGCGCTCTCGAGAATCTTTGCATATTCCGTCGAGTTGAACTCCGTATCGTACGAGTACGAATTCGTGTGAAACTTCACGGAAGTCTCGAACTTGTAATGCGCCCTGATCCGAATCTTTCGGATTTGGTGCGCCAGCGAGTCGGAAACATAGAGCCACCTTTCCAAGGCTACAAACGGCCATGTTTGAATGGAGTCCGATTTGTTGAGAACGCGTGGCGTGGCATCGAAGGCAAGCCCTGTGGGATAACCGAGCTTCACCGCCAAGCCCACCCCATCGCGGCTCGAACACCAGCACCCAATATAGATCGACGAGCCGGGGCACTCCGATCGCAACTTGCAGCCGGCGAGGGTGCTCACCGTTCGCCCCTGAATATCGATTGCGCGCACCGCTCCGTTGAGAGAGTCCGCCACGTAAAGCACCGAGTTTGGGCGATCGTAGGCGAGGCCAGTTGGGGCAAGGAATTGCGCGATGTTCATGGAGCCGTCGACGTGCGTCTTATTCATCAACAAGGATGGAGTCCCTCCGGAGAGTGTCTCGACGATGCCGCTCGTCAGGTGCACTGTCCGCACCGCGTTGTTGCCGGTGTCGGCCACGTACAGCACGTCCCGATCCGGGTCAGCCGCCATGCCTGAAGGGCTAGAGAATATGGCATTTCTCAGGTAGCCATTCAGATAGCCTTGCCGCTGGCAGAAACTGTGGCCAAAGATGCACGATCTGTAGATGCCCGATGGATTCTGTCCGCTGGTGACAAAGATGGTGCTGAGTGTCGTGTTGCAAGTCGCAAGGCCCGCCAGTCGCGGTGGTTCAGAAATCAACATCGGTCGTCCCCCTCGTGGGCTGTCGTCCAGAGAGCTTGAGGAGATGAGGACCACGGCGTCTCAAAACCCCTGCTTGCAGCGCTTGCAAGGGCTGCCCGGACCTCCTGGCTGTTTACGTTTTCCCACAGCCGCACAGGGTGCCTACCGGTATATGTATGAGGTTTTCCCCTGGGATGTTCCAAACGGCGAAGAAATCCCCATACCCGGGCTCTCCGGATCCCCCCGATCTGGTTCCATGATGGATACCCCTTCACGTTGAGTTCTCATCCGGGCGTCACGCGACAGGCGACACGCAGCAGAAAGTACTGACGACATGGTGTAGTAGTTCTCGGAGAATCAATCTCACGGAGGTCAAGTCAAGTCGGGTCGACTCTAACCGCCACTGCCAACCTCGAGTCCTCTTTTTAAGGTAGTCCGCTCATGGTGTACATGGGGCAAAAACTGATCTCCAAAAGTACTGAAGGGATTTGAACGAAACTCAAGCCAGAGGTGTCCCACGCACTCCCATTGAGTTCTAGCTCAAAACTTTCA